>Ga0115012_10000417_pt1 | contig 23978 bp, 14 predicted proteins | sample TroAtlMetagenome_FD_88706 | JGI IMG/M metagenome (GOLD analysis project Ga0115012, IMG submission 88706) | Marine eukaryotic phytoplankton communities from Atlantic Ocean - Tropical Atlantic ANT10 Metagenome | ecosystem: Environmental > Aquatic > Marine > Oceanic | place: Tropical Atlantic...
CCACCACTGAGGTCGATGGGTAGACGATGGCGACTTCATGCCCGAGCTTGGCGAGGCTTCGGGCGAGTGCATCCACGTACAGGCCGGTTCCGCCCATTTCTGCTGCGGGCCAGCCGTGGAGGACCTGAACTATGCGCACGAGCGCTCCCGGACGGTCTTGCGGTAGATTCGCTCCAAGTCGTCGACGGCGCCCGAAAAGCGTGGCGGCGGTCTGGGGGTCATGTCTGGCATGCCCAAGAATGCTGACCAACACTCGGTGAGACTGGCTTCATCTGCTGGATTCGTCAGGACGCCGTCCACACCAGGCTCGATGAGCTCGGGAATCCCGCCAATCGCTGGGGCAATGACCGGGCATCCGGCGGCGCGCGCCTCGAGGATGATCAAAGGAGCATTTTCCGCCCAACGTGAAGCCAGAACGAGGGCACGAGACCGGCGCAGGAGTGCCCGAACGCCAGATGGGCTCAGGACCTCGTTGACCGGATGCCCGAGGGCAGCCTCGGCGTCGAGTATGGGGCCGTGAAGCGTCAGTGATTCGCCTGCGTCCGGAAAGAGTTGTCGATACGCGTCCACGACCCGGTCTGTTCCCTTGTGCCAGGCGACGGTTCCGATGCTGACAAATCCCGACCGCTGCTCGGGTACGTGTTCATCTTGGAACCAGCTGTCGTCAAGACCGTGTCGGACCAGTTCGACCCTCTCGAGGCCGTTCGAGTCCGCCTTGCTGCAGAGGTGCGCGCTGGGTGCGATCCGGGTGGCCGCTGAGTTGAACCACGCCATCACGGCCCGGTTTCTCTTTGCCGCTGCTGCCGACGGTTCTGGGGAGGCCCCTCGGGAGACGGCGCTTGGACGAAGGGTTGATGGTATGCGCTTGTACAGTCGGTGGAGAACATCGGGGCGGATGAGCGGTGAGAGTGCCCGCGCTGTCTGCGTGAGCCGACGAGCGGCGGTGCTTGGTTGCGGTCTCCAGGCGGCATGACACGGCGCACATCGTTCAGGAGTGGGCCCGGGGCAGTGGCTGCCGTCGCTCATTAGGCCGAGGCCGCCCGACGGACACCAGGCCCACTCGTCATGGAGTGTCACCACGGTTGGCGCTTCGAAGTGCATCGTCGACGAGAGGAACTGGATGTGGTGTACGTGGACAATGTCGGGCTGAAGCTCGCTCTCAATGTCAGCCAGCATGCGATCGATGATCGGGTCAGACTCGCCCTCGGAGAGTGGGCGGGTAGAGATGTTGTTCACGATTCTGATGACCTCCCCCTCATCGATTCGCGCGTACTGGTCCTCCCCCGGTCGTCTCGTGGCTGCCACGACTGTGACAGTGTGCCCTCGTCCTCTGAGGGCGCTGGCCAGCGCTGCCGCGTGTCGCTCAGTCCCTGCGGTCTCGTTTGGCGGGAAGCCATGGGTGACCAACATGATGTTTAGAGGGGCAGACATTGCGGGGGACCTGTGTGGTTGGTGTGTCTCACATGTATATTCACAGCATGACCGACACACTGGCCAGTGAGCATCGACCGAAGATTCTGATCGTCGATGACGAGGACAACCTCCGGCGCATTCTGGCCACGATGCTCAAGGGGTTCGGGTACGACGTCACCGCAGCCTGTGATGGCGCGGATGGTGTGTTGAAGCTCGACGCCGATCCAGACATCCGCTTTGTGCTCTGCGATGTCCGAATGCCGAAGATGAATGGCATGGCATTCCTGGACGCAGTCAGCGGTCGTGGACTTCAGGTGGTCATGATGAGTGCGTACGGAACCACAGACACCGCGGTGGAGGCGCTCGGGAGAGGGGCGTCGGACTACATTTCCAAGCCGTTTCGACCCGACGAGATCCGAGTGTCCATCGAGCGACTCATGGAACGCGATCAACTGCGTGAGGAGAATGCACGGCTGCGCGCGACCGTGGGTGCGGCTGAGGCCTTCGAAGGCTTCGTGGGTCGGAGCCCGGGGGTCAAGCGGGTGACTGAGATCATCGATAAAGTCGCTGCCTATCCGTCCACAGTGTTGCTCACAGGAGAGTCGGGTACAGGGAAAGAGGTGCTGGCGCGCGCCCTCCACGCTCGCTCGGACCGTTCATCGAAGGCGTTTGTTGCGGTGAATTGTGGGGCAATCCCAGAGAGCCTCCTTGAGAGTGAGCTCTTTGGTCATGAGCGCGGTGCATTCACGGGTGCTGTACGGGCGCATCCGGGCTTGTTTGAGCAGGCCCACAGCGGCACGCTACTGCTTGATGAGATCGGAGAGATGCCCCTCAGCTTGCAGACCCGTCTTCTCAGGGTCCTGGAGGCGAATACAGTCCGACGGATTGGGGGTCAGCGCGATCGCCCCATTGATGTTCGGGTCGTCGCAGCGACCGCCCGCGATCTCGAGACGATGGCGCAGGAGGGATCGTTCCGCGAGGATCTGTTCTATCGACTGCGGGTGGTTCATATCCACGTTCCGCCGCTCCGGGAACGCACCGAAGACATCCCGCTGCTCGTGAGCGCCTTGATGGACAGGGCCGCTTCGCGCCTCAGTCGTGCGCCTGCGCAGTTTAGCGAGGAAGCAATGGCCGCCCTGATGGCTCATCGGTGGCCTGGAAATGTTCGAGAGCTTGAGAATGCCATCGAGCGCGCGATGCTGATGGCCTCGGGTGATCGGGTCGAGCTGCAGGATCTCCCGGCCGATCTGGTACCCAAGGATGGGGGTGCGATGCAATTGGAGCCCAGCGGTGATCTCTCGATCAAGCGCCACACGGCCGCTCTGGAGACGCTCCTCATTCGGCGTGCCCTGTCCGCGACGGGTGGTAATCGCAGCCAGGCAGCGGGTCTCCTCGACATCTCGTACAAGGCGCTCGTCTACAAAATTCGTGGCTACGGCCTGGAGGATGCGTGAGGCTTCTCCTGCTCGTCTTTCTCGCCATTGGGTGCTCTGCGGATCATCATGCTGCGCGTGGGAAGGCGGCCCTGGACGACCACGATCTGACCGCGGCAGAGAAGCACTTTCGGGCGGGGCTTGGTCGGGAGCCCAATCACGTCGGAGCGCTCTCCGGTTTGGGGTGGGTCTACCTCCTGGCTGCCCAGCATGAGGCGGCCAACGCCGCATTCGCTCACTGTCTGAGCGTCTCACCGAAAGAGGTTGATTGCCTCAGAGGAAGCGCTGGAGTGGCGACAGCCAAGGGCAATCCGGCGCTCGCTAAACGTCAACTGAACAAAGCGGTCGCACTGGCGCCCTACGATTCACGGGTACAGAGTAGCCTTGCGCTGCTTGAGTTGGCGGCAGGAGAGGCTGACAAGGCCATCTCTCGGTACCGTGGGCTCATCGACCGTGACCCCAGTCGTGCGGAATACCGACTGGGTATCGCTGAAGCGCTCCTTCGGTCCCGAGATTTTGCTGCTGCACTCACCGAGATCGAGGCGGGGCTATCTGGTGAGACCGGCCCTAAGCGGACACGGGCGATGTTGTTGCAGGCTCAGGGGCGGGCACTTGTGGCGAGCGCGAGCAAGCACCTGGATCCGGAGGACTGTGCAGGCTCATCTGAGGCCGTGAAGGTGTGGCTCGACGCGGCGGAAACGGCCGCAAACGCAGCACGGGCTACAGGAGTGGATCTGCCAGACTTGGTCGAGGTGGATCGCCGTGTGCGCCGCCAGCGTGCTCGGATCGCCGAGGTTTGCTCAAAATAGGAAAAAATTTCCGATCAGGAAAAAATTTCCTATCTTGAGTAGGGCGGTCGACGGTTGAACCCCGAAAACGGCTCGCCATAAGTGGTACGACTCTTGCTTGGTTACACAACAGTATGCGCACGCGGGCCAAACGATCCGGATTCACCCTCGTCGAGGTCGCCATTGTGGTGGCCTTGATGGGTGTGCTTGCGGCCATCGCGTACGGTTCGACTCGGGACCAAATGCCCCGGTACCGGTTGATACGGGCAGCGAAAGGACTGAAGTCCGACTTGGTGAATCTCAAGAACCTCGCGGTCCTCACCAATCGAGAGACACGGATGGTGATGATCAGCTCACCGGGTGACTGCGGCGATGCCGATGGCTACGGCGGCGAGTGGCACATGCAGGCTGGGGACCGCTCTCGCGGATCCAGGCGCTGGGAGTTTTTGCCCATCGACACCGAGGTTGAGGGCGAAGACGAAGAGCGGGGCGAGGGGAAAGTCATCCTCAATGAGGGCGGTAACGAGCAGCAGCGTGATGTGTGTCTCGAACCTTGGGGTGGGTTCCGGGGTCCTGGCTCAGGCAATGCCGACAGCATTGTTTTCAGCCCGCGCGGCTGGCTCAGAAATCCTGCTGAAGATTTCAACACTCAGGGGTACCTCGAGTTGGTCCTCACCAATCAGGCTGCCGGTCGAAAGGGAGTCAATGATCAGGTCAAGGTGCTGGTCTCGCGCGCAGGAATGGTCCGTATGCACTCGACACTGGGGCATGAGATGAGCGATAATCCAGTGGGTCTTGGTGGGAGTACGACTGCGCGATGAGTTTGAATTTTGCAGCACAGAAGGGGGAATCGCGCGCGCGAGGCGCCCTCCTGCGCGCGAGGTCCGGCTTCACGCTGATCGAGGCACTCATCGCCACAGCGCTGCTCGGCTTCTCGCTCATCGTGATGTTTGGTTTTCACACCCAAGCGGTGCGCTCGAACCTGCACGCTCGGAAGATGACGGACTGCACCTATCTGGCACAACTGCAGATGGAGCGTCTGATCGCGCTCCCGTGGTCTGAGGACGTGCAGCCGGACGACTTGGTCGAGACGGACTCAGATGACTCTGCGACGGACAAGTGGTCGTACCTGCCGCATCCGTCGGGTGGGCCCAACGCTGTCGATGCGGGAAACACCACCACAGGCGACTTTGGAGAGGCGCTGTACTTCGTGAGTTGGCACATCGAAGACATGGACTCAGAGCCCACCTGGGTTCGGATGCGGGTTCGGTGTCAGTACAAGGACGTGGCCTTCAATCAGTGGAAGGGCACCACCATCGCGTCTTATCGCTTCAGGGATAGCTGATGCTGAAGCGTGCACGCCAGGGCTTCACGCTCATCGAGATGATGATCTCGGTGGTGGTCTCGAGCATGGTTATCGCCGGGCTGTATTCGATCTTCAATCTGCAGTCGCGGCAGTTCTTGTACCAAGACCTGCAGATGGAGATGCACCAGAATGTGCGGTTCGCCACAGACGTGCTGACGCGGTCCATTCGAATGGCCGGCTTTGGGGCTGGCGGACTGGTCACGGGCTACCACGGCTCTTCCACGGATGACTCCACATTGCCGGTCATCATGAGTTGGGACGCTCAGGGCGACAACGACACTGATGCCATCACGGTGGTCTACGGGGATCCATCCCTCAAGATGAGCACGAAGCCGTCCATCTCCGGATGTGACACAGAGACCCTCGAGTTTGATGTGTCGATCCTTGACCAAGATGAGAAGATTGCAGAGTACGACTCGAATGAACTGCTGATGTGTTCGGACTACGCGAACCTCACAGGCATCGAGACCTACATGTGGATCATCTCTGAGGTCTCGACCGCCTCTGGCGTGATCAGCGTCGAGGACGCGTCCGGGTACGCCGACTACGACGCGGTGTGCGGTGGGGATGAGAACCTCTCGCCGTCAATGATGTGCTCGAAAGCCCACGTGCTGACCTTCTACATCGACGCCGACGACTCGGACGGTGTGGGCCCAGGCTCGTCGGACAACCCCGTCCTGATGATGGACCTCAACCTCGACTGGCCTGCGGATGACGACGTTCCACTCGTCGACAACATCGAAGACATGCAGATCGAGTACTGCATCAACGATGGCAGCACGGAGCCGGACTGCACCGAGTCAGGGAACTGGAGCGACGAGGTGTCCTCGGGCAGCGAGTCAGACGTCTGGATGGTTCGCGTGTCATTGATCGGTCGCAGCGCTCGGAAGGACCCTCAGCTCCTTCGGACGTCGCTCCGCCCGGAACTCGCCAACCACACCGCTGCATCCACCCGCGACCACTACTACCGACAAGTCTTGGTGACCGAAACCACGGTCCGAAACCTTCGCTATCAGGGCAACCTGTGAACATGCCGACCACCAGAGCTGACTCCGGACGTCGCGGCTACGCGATGCTGCTGGCGATGTTGCTCATTGCGATCCTTGCAGTGATTGGTGCGACGACGTTGTCTGTGGCCGGGGTCGACCAGCGGATCGCGCTCCACAACCGCAAGCACATGATGGTCATGAACACCTCGGACGCGGGGACCGACCACGCGCGCTACCAGCTCGAACATGAGGATCCACCAAACGAGGGCATTGATCCGGATGGAGACACATGGCCCGACTTCGTGCAGGCCACGGAGGGTGACACCATGTTTGATGGTCTCAGCTATGCGCACAACCTGGGCGTTTACTGGGTCCAGGCCACCTACCAGCGGTGTGGCAACCCGCCCCCCGGCTACTCCACCGAGATCGGGAACACCAAGTTTCGGAGCGACTACTGGGAGATGAAGTCGCAGGCACGAATGCAGGACACCTCCTACAGCAACATCAACGAGACCTCATCGACCACTGCTCTGCTGTTGAGAAAAGTGGTCAAAGGAACGTGCAAGGTCCGATGAATGGGTTCAAGATGAAAGGCGTGGGAATGGGAATGGGCATCATCGGTTGGTTGACGTTCAGCGCGACGGCGTGGGGTGCATCCTCAAGCTCAGGCGAGGAGTGGTTGACCATCACGGATGCTGTCGAGCCCAACATCCTCTTCGTCGTTGACCTGTCCAACCACATGAAAGAGCCCTGCGCGTACGGTGGTGATGGCGATGTGGATGATGATGACAATCCATGCATCGATGATGTGGCCACTGCCATCGACAAGCTGACACAGCACTATGACTGGGCCCGGTACGGTGTTGTCGGTACGGCCTCGACCGAGTCAGACGACAGCTTCACAAAGATTGCCCCCTTGGGCGTGTCGCACTCAGAACTGTCTGCGGCACTCGAGGACTTGGACGACTACGTCGATTCCTATGACACAGAGACGCGTAACCTTGCGGAAGTGCTCGAGGAGCTGTCGGAGGAGTACTTCCAGAACACCACCGAAGACGACGACGATGACGACGACGGTGACGGGTACGAGGCGGACTGGAATCGTGCGCCCATTCAATACCACTGCCAACAGAATCACATCATCGTCCTGACCGGCAACATCCCGTGGGATGACGACCAGGTGAGTTCCACCTACGTCGACTCGATCAGTCCTGATCACACCTGCGATGTTGAAGGGATCAGCACAGCGGATGAGGACTGCATGTACGACAACGTCGTTCATCACCTCTGGGAAAAGGACATGCGGGCCGATCTCTCCGGAACCAACAACGTGTTGGTGCATACGGTGAGCTTTGGTGTTGCTGGCACATCGCTGTCTGAGGCGCTGTATGGAAACAGCAGCGACGTCACGGGCGGTGACGCCATCTACTCCTCCACATCTGAGGGGGACGAGATCATGAGCACGCTGATGTTCATGCTTCGAGACATTCGGTCAGGCTTCTACTCGCGGTCTACGCCTGTCATCACCGCGGACGGCGCACACCTTGTCTACAGCTTTTATCAAATCGGTGGAACAGCCTCAGGTGCTGGTGGGGCGTTCATCAATCCTCAGGCAGAGGGCCATGTGCGAGCCTATGAGATTGAGGATGACCCGACGTCCGCAGAGTACGGGGAACTCACGCTCGATGGCGACTCCGATATTGGGTACGCGCTCTGGGACGCGGGAGAGTTGTTGGTCAGCCGCCTCGTAAACTCGGCGGAGTCGAACCCAGGCAACTTTGATGGGTACGGTCGACGAGAGATCTTCACGTATTTCGAAGAGGCAGAGGGGCTCTCTGGTTTGTCGACTGAGTCGACCGTGGACTATCGCCAGAGCCTCGACTTAAACTTTGTCAACGCTGTGGGGCCGTCGTCGGTCTTGGATAAAATTCTCGACACTGACGGTGGCGAGGACTCTCCGTACAACCTGTACCGTCCCGCTGGTGAGACTGCTCCGTACGTCAATGGCGATGACCTGCAGGCTCTGGTCGACTTCATCCGGGGTTATCCACGCGCGGAGTACCGCTATCTGGACATTGAGAAGGGGTACTGGAAGCTCTACGACACTCCACATGCTGTCCCGTTGGTTGTTCAGAACAACAACAGCCTGTACTCGATGGACACAACCTACCGAAACTTCCTCGCTGGTCTTGAGGCTGAGGAGTACCCGGACATGGTCTACGTTCCGGCGAACGATGGCCTGCTTCACGCCTTCTACCTCAAAGATGTGGGAGCTCCGCACGAGGGCCTGACCTCTGAGCACTACGATGAAGAGGCGGGTCGTGAGGCCTGGGCATGGATGCCCGGATACCTCCTCGAGCGTGAGCATGCCAATGACTGGGCGGGTCGAGCCATCGACATGATGCTCTACGGTCGCACATTCCTGTTTGATGGAAGTCCAATCTTCGAGGACGTGTGGATCGACGAAAACGGCAACAATGAGAAGGACTGCGACTCCGTGCCGGATGACTGCGAGTGGCACCGGATTCTCGTCGTACAACAGGGCAAGGGTGGTCCTGTGACCCTCGCTCTGGACATCACCAACCCGCTCGACCCCCAGTTCCTCTGGGAGCAGACAGACGAAGGGGATCCAACCGCGATGGGCTACACCGTGGGACGGCCAGTGGTCACCAATGTCTACGACGTGAGCGGCGAAGAGCCGCGTGACCGTTGGGTGGCCATGTGGGGCTCAGGCCGGGCAGTACCCTACGGGCGCAAAGAGGCCTACTACAAGTCCTCTGAGGCCAACCTCTACATGTGGTACGTGGGCGATACCCACCACTCTGACTCGACCTATGTGTATTCACAGCGCGGGGACAACGGGCACCCAGAAGCCAGTACCGAGGGCTCGGATCTACAGTACGACTCGGACGACAACTACGAGTATGGCTACATTTCTGCAGCGCTGGCGGTGGTGGACACAGACTCCGACGGTGATGCCGATACCGTCTACTTCCCGGTCACGGCGTCGTACAAGCCGTCCTCCGAGGGTGGCTCCGGGCCGTCTTCGGTCAAGGATCCGGGCAGCACCTGGATGTACAAGGCATGCATCGACACCGAAGACCCCGACGATCTCACCTGGGTTGAGTTCTTTGATCCCAAGGATGACGGTGAACTCGATATTCGTCCGGAGGTCTACTACGCCGCCACGACCTCTTGGCACTCGGATGGACAGCTCGGTGTCTACTGGGGCACGGGCACACCCTACGACCGCGACTATAGCTCCAGCCCTGGGTACTTCTTCGCGGTCAAAGACTCCAACCCCAAAAGTTGTACATCGTTTGATGTGAACCCCATCACCAACTGCGGGGACAACGGAGTGTATGAGTTGGACTCTGGCGAGGGCCTCACAGCCGATCCAATCGTCTACGCAGGTGTGGTGTACTTCACCACATGGGTACCGAACGAGGACCGGTGTGAAGGTGGCGTTGGGCGACTGTACGGTCTCAACTTCGAAGATTGCTCCGAAGGTATGGATACAGACGGCACAGATGGCGTCGACTCGTCAGACGAGGATTACATTGAGCACGAGGACGAGTACCTGTCTGGTGTGACGGTGACCGAACAAGGCTCTTTGGTCTACGGCACATCGAATCCATCGGGCGACGGCTCGGACGGTATCGTGACCCGTGATGTGGCGGATGACCCATTCATGGGTACAGCCGCGATGGCTTGGCTGGAAGTGTTTTGATGGGGATCTGGTAGGCTCGCCTGCATGATGTGTCTCCTCTCCATCGTCGTTTTGACGGCTTCCTTGTCCGCACACGCGGGTGAGCGCGGCGCGATCGGGGTCCGGTTCGCAGACCACCCTGAAGGCATGGTCATCACGCGAGTGTTGGATGAGTCCGGAGCTCAGGCTGCCGGTCTTACGGTCGGCGATCGGATCGTCTCTATCGATGGTGTCGAACTGACAAGCGGAGAGGATGTACCGCCGATCAGAGGAGAGATGGGCAGCGAAGTGACCCTGGGCGTGGTGCGTGCCCTGACCGCGGAGCCAGTCACCCTCACTGTTACGCGCGGTACGGCCAAGAAATTGGTCTCCAAAGAGATGGGAACCCATCCCGCAATTGCGCGCTTTGCTGGCGCCATGCGGAATGATGGTGGGCGGAAGATCAAGAAAGCCGTCGCTCGGTTGGTGAAGTCCTCGTACGGGGAGGAAGATCCTGCCGATGCCATAGGGCAGAAGCTGGTGCGTGCATCTAAGCGACGCAAGGCTGCTGCCCGTAAAGCACTCAAGGCATTCGCGAAGATACCCGACCCTCCACCAGGTCTGATGTACCGGATGGGAGAGGCCTACTTCACGCTGCGAAAATATGAGGAGTCCAAGGCATGGCTCGCCCGAGCTGTGGCTGGCTATCCGGACGACACAGCCCGTGCGCTGGGTGCACGCGGTCGAGCGGAAGAGATGCTGGCCAATGTCTATTGGGAGACTGGAGAACGACAGGCCGCCATAGACCTCACACGTCGTCTTGCCCGGTACCGTCGAGTTCTACCGTTGACGAAGAAAGTCGGGATGGCAGACCCGACGCCCGAGGAGCAGTGGACGATTGACCTGCCCCCGTTGGCTGACTTCAGCGTGGAGACCATGGCGGGTGAGACATGGACCCTCAGCGAGCAGGAAGGCAAGCCCGTGGTTCTCGTGTTCTGGGCCACGTGGTGTGGGCCCTGCAAGAAAGAGATGCCTGCGTTGGCCAGGTTGATCAATGACCGTCCGAATTGGCCCGTGAGCTTCCTTGCGGTGTCAGTGGACGAAGACCGTGCTGCCGCCAAGGCCGAGAAGATGGTCAAGGACTGGGACCTACCGTTTCCCTCTGTTCGAACATCAGAGTTGATGGAGCGGTTTGGGGTGGGGAGTCTGCCCTCGATGCGGGTGATCGGTCCCAACGGGTCTCTGCGCTCCTCGAGTCGAGGCTACTCTGAGCGGAGTGTAAAGAAGCTCGAAGGCACCGTTGATGCTCTCGTCGCTGAAGCCGCTGATTCGAGCCGTAAGGCGGCAGCGTTTCCCTTCGGTCGAGCATGGACGGCAGGTACGATCAACGTTCGTGCCCTCTCAGCGATAGATGGCGTTCGCAATCTCGCCGGGTCACCCGATGGTGTCACCACAGACATCGCTGGTCACGGCGGGCTCGCACTGAACCTCGATGATGGTCGCGTAAAGAGTGGCCTCGAGGTCGAAGAGAGCCTGAAGAGCAAGCAAGATGCCGGCGTCGCCTGGTTCGATGGGCCCGTGTCGTATGGCAAGCTCTGGGTTCGTGCGCGGAGTGCAGGGGGTGGCCCAAAGTGGTTCACGACCATGCCGAGTCGAATCCAGGCGGTGGTGACCAGCGGAGACCAACTCTGGGTGGCCCTGAAGGATGAGATTGTCGTGTTGGATTCGTCCGGGACCGCAGTGCGCCGTGTTCCACACAAGGCCGTCGCGATTGCCGCTGCGAGTGACGGAGGAATCTGGGCTGTGGATGGTCAGGAACGCATCCGTGTCGGTCCAGCCGGTGAGGTCCTGTTGCGAGATTCCGCGGAAGGGGCTGCTCACATCGTCGGTGACGGGCGGTGGGCAACGTCTGCTGTGAAGACACTGATTTCTGGCGCATTTGGCCCCGATGGAGAGATTCGAACCGTGGGCATAAACGGCATGGGGCTCATCGTCGGACTCGACGGAGAGGGGCGTGCGGCGCTTCGGATTCATGTGGAAGGAAGCGAGAAAAACCCTGGCCCGAGCATTGCAGGTGCGGATCTCGATGGTGACGGGCAAGATGAATTGTTGATCAGCAGTTGGGGCCGAGGGGTCGCCACTGTGGAAGTGGAGATACCCTGATGGAAACAACCGAACCCCTGGCCGCGCTCAAGTCCAAGGCCATCTCTGACCGCGCAGCAGGCTGTCGCGATCTGGCGCTCACCGGCACGGTGGAGCATCTTGAGATCTTGGCTGACCTCGCGGCCTCCGACAAGTCGCCTGGTGTCAGACTCAATGCGGCCGCAGCTGCGGCAGACATCCTCTCGCGATGTCGTACCGGAGAGGCACGTGCCAGACTGTCTGATGAGCAGCGCAATGCGTTTGTGTCTGTCTTTTCGCGGATTAACCCCGCTGTGAACGCCGGGATTTTTCCGATCATGGCTTGCCTGGACCATGCCAAGAGTCGGCAGATGATCCTCGGTGGCTTGAGGGACCCGCAGGCGGACGTCCGACTTGGGGCTGCGGTTGGCCTGATGCGACTCTGCTCGAGCATCAGTGCTGTGGATGACCCCACACTCGAGGAGGTCGTGACTGGACTCCTTGCGGATACTCGCCACCAGCCAGATGCGGTGGCCCAGATTGCTCGGGTCTGCGCCGCTGTCGGCTACACATCTGCAACTGAGCTGATCCGTTACCTGCAGCTGAGTGGAACCCATGCCGAGATGGTGATGGAGGCCCTCGGCGTGCTCGATGGCGCCCACCATCCCCTCCAGGGTGTTTGGTACAGCGACGGCAACGATGCTGGGGAGACCAACCCGTCTCCGGCCCTTGGCCCGATGTTGGCCGTATTCGATGGGACGACCGCACTCATTCACGACGGTAAGCGATGGTCTGCAACGGCAAGATTCGAGCCGCGTCGGCGCATGTTCATCCGACGCGTGGGTGAGGCTGAGGCCGGCCCGGCCTTCCAGACCGCTGAGCGCACCTTCTATGCTGGAACAGGTGACGTCATTGGGCGTCTGGTCAGCGTGGACTGGTCTGCTCCTGGCAAGTCGACCAAGGCGTCTATTCGGGCCATAGAGACGCTGGCTAAGGTCCTTTCGGACACCGCTTCAGATCATCATGGCTTGGCCCAGCTCGCCATGACTGCCGGCCTGCCAGATGTGGCCAAGGCGGCGCTTATCTCAGCGATAGACGCAAAGAAGACGCCGGTGGCGTGCTGGCTTGGGCTCGGCGACATGCTCTGGGACACCGACAAGGCGTCTGCAAAGGCGCACTACGCCACGTACGCCAAGAAGGGCAAGAGAAAGGACGATGAGGCCGGCATGGAGCGCGCCAAGTCGCGCGCCTGACGGCTCAGTCCCAGACGGCCTCGATTCGCCATGCCTTGATGCGAATGCGAATCACGAGGTCTGAGTTCGTGACTGGGACGAGGATGAAGGTGCGCTCATCGACGTCGTACCACCCGTCGTCGGTGGGTCCTGCCAGGTATTGGAACACAGTTGGCTCAGCCGGTAGCTCGAGCGGCATGATCTGACCGTCGCCACGCTCGATGGCATCGATTCGGAGGATGCCTTCGTCCGTGAAGAAGTTGAAGGTGTCACCCTCAGATGCCGGTCGGCTGCCAGCAACCATTGTGAATGAGAAGCCACCGTTGTCTGAGACCCAGCGCTCGCCGTCCACGGCACGCTGGCTCTGGACTCCCGACATCGTGCCCTTGACTTCCCAGTTGCCCAAGACTTCATCGAAGGTGACGGTCCACTCTTCTGTGCGGACCAGGCCTCCGCAGCGGCTCATCTGGATCCGTCTGCCCGTCGCATCATCAGCGACCATGTCAGGGTTGGAGGCGTTGCCCACGTCCGAAAAGACGATGGACTCAAAGCCTTGGTTCTGAGGGACGTGGGGCCCCTCGAAGTCCAATGCTGCACAGCCGGAGTCTGCCTCAAGCAACACGACGGCCCCGTTGTACATCGTGGCTGCGACCGCCTTGCCGATGACTCGGTTGCCCACGTCGTTCCGCTCCTGGAGTAAGACGCGGTTGGGTGTTGAAGACAAGCCAACAATGGGGCTCTCCAGTTGGAACCCGCCCGCAATCTCGTCCATTGGATTGACGTCTACCCAGGTTCGCGCCCGCACATCGTAGACATCGACTCGGCTGAGGCCGACCAGGCCGACGAAGAGGTGCTCGTAGTCGCGATCGACCGACGGGTCCTCGAAGAGGGCGCCAGTGTCCTCATCCTCGAGGCGCTGTTCCATGTCGGTCAGGCCGTCTGATACCCAGGCCAGGGTTGATACGGGCGCTGCTGTCTCGATGACATCGTGGGCGCTCAGTTCCGGAGACTCATGGTTGAGTGTGAGCTTGAAGAGCTGAGGATTTTGAGCATCCGCAACGAACACGTCTGCGATGGTCTCACCGAATGCCAGTCGCCATGCCTGGCTGTCTTCTGGCAGGAGGTATCGACCACGCTCCATCCGCTGACGAATATCCCAGACGACGATGCTGCTGCGCTCAGTCAGTGGATCCCACACGGCTGCAACAAGATGGTCTGTTTCCGGGGCTCGTTCCATGGCCAGGATGGTGCCGCCGAGGTCGTGCTCTACGATGCCGGTGTCCGTCTCAAAGGAGAACCGATCCCCTCGGCTGGCCTTACCGTTGATGGTGAAGGAGATCTCGTTGTTGTCGGATTCGAAGCGCTCGCCTTCGCTGGCCTGCTGAGATTGAAGACCAGAGCGAGAGCCCTCGGTTTTCCAAATCGTGCCGTCAAACACCACGGTCCAGGTCTCTGTTGTCGTCCAACCATTGGTGAGCGAGATGTCGCTGATGGCTGGGTCGTCACCGCTGCCGTCGGTGTCCTCAAACACCGGCGCTGTGTGTGACGCTGTCTGGATCACCGGGTTCGGATCCATATCGATGACGTAGGGTATCTCGAGGAGCACGTCGTTCGCGGTGTCTGCGGCGTAGACGCTCACCTGAATGTCATCGGGTGAATAGACGGCCAGCTGTCCGAGGATGCGTCGTGTACCAGTCGCGAGCCAGCGGGGGCGTATGAATGGTGCCGCCACCTGGTCTGAGAGCATCGTGCCATGCTTGAGGTCGAGCGGTACAATTCGGCCATTTCGGCTGCTCGAGATGAAGCCCACGGCGTCCTCGTAGGGGCCCATTTCACGGTGATCGAGGATGACGCTGTGCACAGGGCCATCGAATGCGTGAGTGTGTCGGTAGCCTTCTTCGCAAGCGACCAAGCCGAGCGTGAGGACCAGCGCTACAGGTTGACGAGCCATGTCAGGACCTCCGTGTAGCTTGAGCTGTCTTCGTTGATGTCGAGTAGCCCGATGCTGGAGTGCGTCAGGTTGTCGTCGATCTCGCCGGTGTAGTTACCGAAGACCAAGGTGTTTCCGTCGGGGGAGAACACCATGCTGTAGGGGTTCTCGCCGACATTGGGCGTGTCGCTGGTCATCATTCCATACGGGCCCATGGACAGGTCGTAGATGGTGATGCTGTTGCGGTTGAAGTTGGAGACGAACAGTCGCCGGCCGTCGGGGTGAAGGAGCATCTGGCCGGGTCCAACCGAGCTCATCGACACGGCACCCTGGTCTCGCTCAGCCCCACGAGGTGCGGCCAAGAAACCGGTCGCAGGGTCACGGATGTAGTCGCCGTATTCATCATCGATGACATCACGCATGTCGATGGTCACGACGGAGGCTGGCGAGTCAACGAGGCCGTATATGAAGTCCTTTCCAGGTACAGATATGACTTGGCGGAAGCCCGTCGCCCAGCTCGTGGTGTTGAGCAGCAGTACGGCCTCGACACCCAGGTAGTTCTTGTCGAAGAACCCGTTCAGTGGGTCGGTGTCATCGCGCACGTCGATCACGAACAGGCCAGGGTAGAGCTTTGACGATGCGTAGAGGAAGCCACGTTCTTCATCGAGATGAAGGCTTGTGAGCCCGATACCGGTGGTCTGACTTCCGTCGGTGTAGCCATCGAGCGGGATCGCGTCGCCGTCTTCATCACCCAGCTCGGTGCTGAATGTCAGTGTGTCGCCAACCCTGGGGTTGTTGGGCGTGGTGTTGAAGCGGTCTGGCTGGAAACCAAAAGCTCGACCAACGCGGACGGTATCCTGAATCCAGCCGCCATACAGCATCTCGAAGCCTTGGTCGCTCACGTGTACGACGGGACGGGTCACGTCGGAGCGATGGAAAGGCGAGCCCGAATAGTCGATGAGGAACCGGGGGTCGTCCGTTCCTGCGAGCACTGGCCGGGTGAATGCTTGCTCTCCGTTGGCTCGGAAGGCGTAGCCGATTCGCCAGGCATCTCCATCAAACCCGCTGTACCAGATGTGCTCGCCGGATTCGTCCGCGATCACCCAAGCATCCTTCACGCCGGAGTCGTCCCAGGCGCCGGGCTCTCCCAGACCGAACTGGTAACCGCGCGGGGCGCCATCACGGGTCCAGGTCTCGCCGTCGCTGCTCGTTGCAGAGCCGATACGCCATCGGGACCCATCGTATCCGGAGTACCAAAGTCGCCAACCCCCGTCATCCAGGGCAACGATGCTGTTCGGGACGACGGATATGCGCTCCCAGTCCGCGCCACCACCGCTGAAGACTTGGCCTTGGGCCGTCCAGGAGACGCCATCGTCGCTCGTTGCGAGACCGACTGTGTAGCGGGCGTTCCGCTTACCTGCGTAGACCATCTTGTAGCTGTCAGCGTCCGCAAATACGACTGGGTGGCTGACACCGCTGCGCTCAAAGTTACCGTCTCCACCGCTGAAGACTGCGCCGTCAGCAGCAGTGAGCTGTCCGTCTGCGTCAGCTGTTGCGATGCCGATGACTTGCTGGCCTGATCGACTGGTGAGGGTGGTCCATGCGGTGCTGGTGCCGTCTTCTTCGCTGAGCAGACTGTCCACACGGATACCACCGCCTGAGGCAGAGCCGGCATCTCCAAGGTCCATCCACGTGCCTGCGATGACTTCCACGGCCCAACCAGCGGATACCGCAGCGAAGGCCAGGCCAGGAGTCAGCGGTGCGCTCAGCGTACCGGTGTGCTCGCCCCGAACCTGGAAGGCATCGGTTGCTGAGCCCTGTAGGGCCACGCTTGGAGGCCTAAGGGGATCGTCTGTCGCGATGCCATCACCGAATGAGCGCGCTCCGGGGATGCGCGTCCATCGAGTGCCATCTCGGCTCTCAGCAAAGGCGACGGACCACACGGTGCCATCCCACTCGCTGTATGCCATGACCCAGCGCCCGTCGGCCGCATGAACAGCGGGCGCTGCCGCACCGAAGGCGGACTCAAAGAGGGGCTCATCGGAACTCACCCAGACCTCAAGATCCTCGCTGTGGGCATGCCCGATGGTCCAGTTGGTGCCATCGAATGCGCTGTAGACCATCCGCCACAGCAAAGTCTCGGCGTCAAAGACAACGTGCGGATCGGCGATGTGGTCGCCTTCGTGTGGGTGGGTGGGCGTGAGGATTGGGTCGGTCCCAACCTGAAACACCAGGCCGTCCTCAGAGGCACCTGTCCCGATGACGCTTGCACCGTCGCCGCCCAGATCAGCGTCTTGTGCATCGAAGAAGAGCTGGGCCCCGTTCAGGTTGGGCACCACGTTGGGGCCGCTAAGCCAGCCCATCCAGTCGCGGTCGCCGGGCTCGAGAGTTGGGATTGTGTCACTCAGCCAGTCACCGAGGTACTCGCCGCTGGCGGCGCCCCAGATGGTGCCTTCGCTGGAAAACAGCATGCGCGTGGTGACTGCGCTGTAGCTGGGATCGACAATGTCGGTGATCTCGTCAGCCATGTCTTCGAGGGCGAGCTCGACACCCATGGCGTTATCGCTGAAGCTCAGTGCACCATCGGAGGTTCGGCCGAACTGGCTTGTCGAGCGAGACAAGCCCTCAAGGCTGGGCGTCCAGAGTCGCCAGGTTCCCTCGGCCCAGGTCAGGGTCCAGATGTCGTCCAGAAGGAGACGGTCGCCCAGGATGTCCACGTCAGTCAGCCTGGCTTGCCCCCCCGTCCCGCTGTTGTCCGCGTAGACGGCGGCGCTCACTGTGGTGTAGGGCCACGGATTGATGACCTTGATCTCGTTGTCTGTCGTGTCGAGGACGCTGATGTCATGGTCAGTTCTATTCGCCACAAACACCAAGCCAGTCGTCGGATCAATGGCGATATCGACCGGGTCGCTCTTCACTGTCACGGTGGATTCACCGCCGCTTCCACGGGAACTCGGCTTTGGCGAGGCGGGGTCAGAGAGGTCAACAAGAAGCACGTCGTCGTCATAGACACGTGTTCGGGCCTCCTCGGACTCTCGAAGTCCGATGAAGCCAAGGTCTCCCTGAACCGCGAGTCCGATACCGAAGTCCGGCAAGGCCATGGTTTCAGCACCGAGGGTATGCATCTCGTTACTGCCATCTCCGATGTCGATGTTGTTCCATGGGATGGACAACAGACTTCCACCGTCGAAGGTCAGGTATGGGTTGGCGTTGGTGACCAGCAGGTGTGTGTCATCGCCCGCTCCCATGAACCTGAGGTTGTTGGGGCCAGCGATGCATGTCCCGATACCGATCTGGCCGAACTCATACTGGCCATCTGGGTACACCGCACACTCACCCACTTCTGGGTAAGGTGACAGCTTGATGCAGCCGGTGGTGGCGAGCACGGTGAGAAATAGGGAGCGCATGGCCAGGCACCGTAGCCTGCCCATCATGCGACGGCCACCGTCGCGCGCACGCGAGTGCAGTGGTTTCTTAAAGCAGGCCAAGTGAGGCGTGGGCGGCAGCCAGTCGTGCAACCGGTACTCGGAACGGCGAGCAGCTGACGTAGTCCAGGCCGGCCTTGTGGAAGAAGCCCACTCCGGTGGGGTCTCCGCCGTGCTCTCCACAGACACCGACCTTGAGCCGAGCGTTGCTATGGCGACCACGCTCCGTCCCCATCTGAACCAACTGTCCCACGCCGTCAACATCGAACTTGGCGAGTGGTGAATCGGTGAGGATTCCGGCACCCAGGTACGGGGTCAGGAATTTACCCATGTCATCGCGCGAGAAGCCAAAGGTCATCTGTGTCAGGTCGTTGGTTCCGAAGCTGAAGAAGTCGGCGTGCTTGGCGATGTCCTTTGCGCGCAGGGCCGCGCGTGGAAGCTCGATCATGGTCCCGATTCGGTAGTCGATGGTCGTGCCTTGCTCTGCCATCACGGCTTCGGCGATCTCGACTGCGTACTCCCGGCAGACCCGAAGCTCACCCGCTGTCGCGACAAGTGGAATCATCACCTCAGGAATCACAGTCACGCCTTCGCGGGTGACCTTGCATGCAGCCTCGAAGATGGCGCGCACCTGAGTCTGGTAGATCTCTGGTGCGGTAACGCCGATCCGACAGCCGCGGTGACCCATCATCGGGTTCATTTCATGAAGCTCTTTGAGGCGCTCATTCAGGACATCGGTTCGAACACCCAGGTCCTGTGCCACGCTGTTGATGTCCTCCGCCCGGTCGGGCAAGAACTCGTGCAGCGGTGGGTCGAGTAGGCGAACGGTCACAGGCAAGCCATCCATGGCCCGAAAGATCTCGAGAAACGACTCGCGCTGGATGGGCAGGATGTTGTTCAGCGCGCGCAGGCGGGTGCGATCATCCTTCGCGAGGATCATCTGGCGCATCGCACGCAGCGCGTCGGGCTGGAAGAACATGTGCTCTGTTCTGCACAAGCCGATTCCAACAGCCCCAAGAGACCGAGCCCGGGTGGCATCGGGACCGTTGTCTGCGTTCGCGCGCACCTCAAGTCGTGCTCGCTCGTCGGCCCAGCCCAGCAGCTCCGCCATGGCGCCAGCGTCAGTCGGTGGTGCGATGGTTGGGACCTGCCCCTCCATGACCTCGCCGGTGCCGCCGTCGATGGTGATCCAATCTCCACGTCGAATGACAGTGTCGCCAGCGTAGAAGAGGGCGCGGGCGTAGTCGACCGCAATCTCAGAGCAGCCCACCACACAGGGGCGACCCATTCCGCGTGCCACCACGGCCGCGTGTGATGTTTGACCACCGCGGGACGTCAGAATTCCTGTGGAGACCGTCATGCCTTGAATGTCTTCGGGGCTGGTCTCCATGCGCACCAAGATGACGCTCTCGCCGCGCTCAGCAAGCTCTTGGGCCTCGTCGGAGTGAAAGACCACCCGTCCAGTCGCGGCCCCAGGGCTGGCGTCCAGGCCACGGGCAATCACCTTCTTCTTGGCATCCGGGTCGAGCATGGGACGAAGCACGAGCTCCAGGCTTGCTGGGTCGATCCGTCCGATGGCCTCATCGATGTCGATCAGGCCCTCACTCACCATGTCTACAGCGATCTGTACGGCGGCGGCCGGCGTTCGCTTGCCTGTTCTGGTCTGCAGTAAATAGAGCTTGTTGTCCTCGACCGTGAACTCGATGTCTTGCATGTCCTTGAAGTGCGACTCCAGGGTTTGCTGAATGCGATCGAGCTCGGCGTACACAGCCGGCATTGCCTGGTCGAGCGGTGTACCCTCAGCACCCTTTTGCTCTGTGCTGAGTGGACCCGGAGTGTGGGTCCCTGCGACGACGTCTTCTCCCTGTGCATTGGGAAGCCACTCTCCGAAGAATACCTTCTCGCCGTTCTTGGGATCGCGCGTGAAGCAAACACCAGTCGCCGAGGTGTCGCCCATGTTGCCGAACACCATCGCCTGAATGTTCACGGCGGTACCGGTGTTGTCTGGGATGCCCTGCGACTTTCGGTAGTAGCGTGCACGCGGAGTGTTGAAGCTTCGGAAGACCGCATTGATGGCCAATCGAAGCTGGTCCTCAGGATGCTCGGGGAATGAACCGTGACCTTCGGCGACGACTTCCTTGAGTGCACCCACCAGTTCCTTGAGTTCCTCCACGCTGAGCTCGGACTCCTCGCGGCCCTTTCGGAGCTGGTCTGCGACCCTTGCGAAGCGCGTGTAGTGAATTCCCAGGACCACGTCGCCGAACATGGTGATGAAGCGTCGGTAGGAGTCCCAGGCAAACCGCGGGTTTCCGCTGCGGGCGGCCAAGCCCTCGACGGTGGCGTCGTTGAGGCCCAGGTTGAGGACAGTGTCCATCATGCCTGGCATGGACACGGGCGCGCCTGATCGGACGGAGACGAGGAGAGGGTTCTCTGTGTCGCCGAACCGCTTGCCTGTGATCGACTCGACGTGCTTCAAGCCCTCGAGGGTCTCTGCCCACAAGGTGTCTGGCCACTGCTCTTCGGAGGAGAAGAAGTGAACGCACGCCTTTGTCGTGATGGTGAACCCTGGAGGCACCGGGAGACCGAGGTTGCTCATCTCTGCGAGGCCAGCGCCCTTGCCGCCAAGCAGCGGCTTCATCGACACATCGCCTTCGGCGCGTTCTCCGCCGAAACGGTAGACATATTGGATGGACATGGGCGGCTTCCTCAGTGGTGGGTAGGGGTGAGCCCACTAACACCGAGGTCCGCCAAAACCACCCCTCAACTGGCGCCGTTGATCTTTTCGTCGAGGAAGCGCGGGACGGCGTCCATACTGATGCGCTGCTGGGCACCAGTGTCGCGATCACGGGCCGTCACGCTGCCATCAGCGAGTGTGTCCTGATCGACTGTGAAGCACCACGGCGTTCCGGCCTCATCCATGCGAGCATAGCGCTTGCCGATCGACTGCTTGACGTCGAATTGGGTGACGTGCCGTGTGCGCAGTTGCATGTAGAGTTTCTCAGCGACCTCTGGCATGCCATCCTTGTTGACCAGCGGAAAGACCGCGGCCTTGATGGGGGCCATCTGAGGGTGAAAGCGCATCAGCTCGGGGCTCGGTCGGCTCTCGTCGACGTCGTAGGCCTCGCAGAGCAGCACCAGCACGCCTCGGGTCAGGCCGCTCGCGGGCTCGATGACGTGAGGCAGGTAGCGCTCGCGGGTGTCGTCCTGGAAGTACGACAGCTTCGTCCGACTGTGTTCTTGATGCTGGGTGAGATCAAAGTTCGATCGGTGAGCGATGCCCTCGAGTTCGCCGAAGCCATCACCACCTGAGAATGGGTAGCGGTACTCGACATCGTAGGTGCCCGCACCACACTTGGCGTAGTGGGCGAGCTCGTCTTGGTCGTGTTTGCGGAGCACGAGATTGTCCGACTTCACGCCAACGGTGCGCCACCAGTTCAGGCGGAAGTCGACCCAGAACTTGAACCACTTCTCGGCATCGTCGGGGTGGCAGAACCACTCCATCTCCATCTGCTCGAATTCACGACTGCGGAAGATGTAGTTGCGCGGCGTGACCTCGTTGCGGAATGCCTTTCCGATCTGGGCGATGCCGAACGGGACCTTCACGCGAGTGGTGTCCAGCACATTCTTGTAGTTCAAGAAGATGCCCTGGGCGGTCTCGGGACGCAGATAGGCCACGTTCTCCGGGCCTCCCGTTGCGCCGACCGTTGTCTGGAACATCAGGTTGAACTGCTTGGGCTCGGTGAGTGTGCCCTGTTCCTTGGTGTCGGGTGCCACAATCATGGCGTAGTCGTCGACAGTGAGGTCCTCGAGCGCCACGATCTCGAACAGTTCGTCTGCTGCCCGGCCGCGGAGTGCACCTTTCATCTTCTTGGCGATGGAGTCAGGCTGCCCCTCCATGAAGGCGTAGCTGGGATGAACGTCCGCTCCCTCGCGAGGTCGGTACACCATGACGTGATCCAGCCGGTACCGGTTCTTGGTCGTGCGGCAGTCCACCATCGGGTCCGAGAAGCCGCCGACATGACCGGAGGCCACCCACGCTTTGGGATTCTGGATGATGCTGGAGTCGACGCCGACGATGTCGAGTGGCTTGCCGTCGGGCCCGATGGGGGGACACTCGACCATGTCGCGCCACCAGCGGTCCCGGAGGTGGTTCTTCAACTGGGAGCCCAAGGGGCCGTAGTCCCAGAAGCCGTTGAGGCCACCGTAGATCTCTGAGGCGGGGTAGACGAATCCGCGACGCTTGCAGAGAGAGACGAGCTTCTCCATCAGGGCGGAACCTTCGGGGCGGCTGGACATGGCAGACTCCGTTGAGGGCGTCTGACTACCCAGTTTGACGCTGCCCTGCCACCAGCATTGGGCTGGTGGCAGGGTCTGCGGCCTACGCCTCGATCGCCGCGTGCTCCGACTCGCCGAGCAGTGCGTCGGCACAAGGGCGAACAACCTGTCGAATCACACGTCGAGCGATGGTCTGCTCAGAGGCGGTCGACAGCACACCCCATGCACTGAGCTCACTGCCACGGTGAACGGGCGACACCCACGGTTTCGACATGGCATCAGCGAAGGCGTCCGCAGCGACATCGCGCAGATCGGGGTGCGTCTCAATCAGCCACCGGACGGTCTTCCAAGCCAGGGTGGCGTGTCTCTGCTCATCCTCGGCGATGTCGAGAAGGACCTGCTTGATGAAGGGGTCTTGAGCGGCTTCTCCTGCAGCCTGGCACTGGGCCGCTGAGATGGTCTCGTTGACGCAGGCCTCGTGGATCGTATCCACCAGAATGGCACGGACGTCCCCGGCCTCATCGAGGGCGCCCTCAACCGATAGGGTGCCCAATCCGATGTCTTCATCAGAGAGTGTGCTCGCGATCCCGAGGGCCAAGCGTGCGTGACGGATCTCATCAGACTGCGCCCGTGTGGCCTCTGCGACCAGTCCTGCAGGTGCGCCGACCGCCATCAGTTGCATAGAGAACCGGGCGAAAGAGGCCACGGATGCATGCTCGAACTTGGCGGTCTGCGTCCAGTGCTCGATGAGCTGGTCGCGAGCGGCTGGGTTCATCGGTTCGGGGGTCCATTCGATGCGCTGGGCCCATTCATTGGGTGCTCCACAGGCTGCAAGGCGTGCGTGACCATCCACTGTGAAGGGCCGGCCTTCCGCCCATTCCATGTGTCCGAAGCCGGTCAACACGTAGCAGCAGGCATCGGGAACAGACTCCACCGGACCGCAGACCATGGAGGCCCACATGTCGCCGAAGACAGCATCTGACAAGCCGAAGCTGCCCCACAGCAAGTCGTAGGTGCTCACCTCTTCAGCGGGATCGCACTCCACAGGTTCCTCACGAGAGAACTGACACAGCATGAAGTCTCCTGTCGGACCCGGGGAAGACCAGGGCTCCCAGGTTGGGGCAATGGTCGTCCAGTCCTCTGCAGCCTCACAATCGGCATCGGCATCGGCATCGGCATCGGCATCAGCGTCCGCATCCGCATCGGCGTCTGCATCGGCATCGGCGTCCGCATCCGCATCGGCGTCTGCATCGGCGTCCGCATCGGCGTCCGCATCCGCATCGGCATCGGCGTCAGCGTCCGCATCGGCATCGGCATC
>Ga0115012_10000419_pt1 | contig 23948 bp, 24 predicted proteins | sample TroAtlMetagenome_FD_88706 | JGI IMG/M metagenome (GOLD analysis project Ga0115012, IMG submission 88706) | Marine eukaryotic phytoplankton communities from Atlantic Ocean - Tropical Atlantic ANT10 Metagenome | ecosystem: Environmental > Aquatic > Marine > Oceanic | place: Tropical Atlantic...
AACCCTTAAAGTATGAATTTTCCATACCAGTTGTTAAATCAGATGTGTTTCTATGATGCGTTGGTAAATAACCATTTAATGGTGTTACCTGTATAATTGTTCCATCATTATCAACTTGACCAACTGAACTTGCTAATGAACCAGATGGTGAAGTGAATGATATTATTGTTTTTGTTCTTACCGCTGATTCTGATACAATTGTTCCTAATGAACTATCCAATGGATTTAATTGTACCTTTTGTTTAAATTTCTTTTCTTTTTTAACAACCCAAACTCTTAATTTTTCTTTTTTGTAATTATTAAAATTATCTCTTGTAGTTCTTATAATAAATCCATTTGTTGCTGGTCCAATACCAAATCCTGCTCTTGTTATTCCATCTGGGTCTAATCCAATAATTTGACTATTATTAAATTCTAATTCTGTCATTAGTGATTGTGACTCTTGTGTTTCTACAAATACTTCATAATCTAATCTACTACTTGAAAGTATTGTATCTTTTGTATCTGAAATAGTAGCATTATAATCTTTAAAATCAGCTTCTACTTCTTGTACCAATCCATCACTAATAGTTGAATCATATTGTGGAAGAGTTTCTTCAAATACAATTAAATTTGATAAATCTAAATTACCATCTTTATGTTCTACTGAAGAATTGATGTGAATAGCAGAACCTCTTGATACATCATATAATCCTTCTTTGGATTCCATAAGTTCTGCTTCAGGTGCCTCTCTTCTTTCTTTGTTTCTTTCTAAGAAGTGAGGTTCTATTAGTAAACCATCCATTGTTTTAACCCTTGCAGGTATCATTTGTTTAATTGTTTCAAACAAAGATTTATCAATATATTTTATAATGTTAATATATTCGTATATGTTTAGATTATACCTTCCAAATACATACTTCCTTAAACCAAGTAAATCAGGATAATCATCCATATATTGATGACTTGGGTCTCCTATGTAATCATCAATTATAAAATCAGGTAAAGATTTTATAATATCCATATTTAATTCTTTAGTAGGTGATAAGAATATACCTAATTGATTTGAGTCTAAAGGAGCAGTATCAAAAGTTTTCTTTGTAGCTCTTTGTCTATAAGATAGATTTTGAACTAATGATGCAGATTCAAATCTAAACTTATCAGCTGGACCAAATCCCATAGAAGGAACTTTCGCAGTTACTTGTCTATCGTATACTTCATAATGATATGGATAAGTCTGATTATCATCAAATAAACTTGCAGTTGCTGAAGATGCGTATCTGATTGTTCCGTTTGAACCAGTATCAGGTGCTACATTTGGTATTACAGTATTTGTATTTAAATTTTTAGGTTTTTCAAAATCTAACCTTAACATTAAATCTTCAGTTGATGAAGATATATGGTTACCATTTATTTTTTCTGGAAATAAAGTATGGTCCTCAACTACTGATGATGATAATGATGAACTCCATATTCTAAACTCATCTATAGAGCCAGTAAATCCACCACCAATTGTAAGTTGTGAACCACTAAAGAATGTATTAATAGAAGAAGTAAAGTCAGCTGAAGAACTAAGTCTTAATCTAATTCTACTTTGAAAATCTTGCATAGCAATTAATTCTATAGATTCAGAAGTTCCATTTTCAGATGCCGAGTGGTGATTTACATTTACTACAAGTTGTGTAAATTCATTGTTAAATAGTGAACCACTTTCAGTTTCTAATTCACCAAATGAAGATGAAAACTTTAAGATACCAATATTTCCTCTTTGATGTTCTAATTGTAAATTCCAATGTGGTTCATTTTCAATAAGTGATTGAGATTGTTGTTGATTTGTTTTAAATCTCACTTCTACTGCATGGGATGAAGAGACACCATTTTCTAATTTCCAATCAACTAATAACTTAGCATCATCAGTTGCATTTGGGAATACAAGTGCGGATGTTCTATCATCAAATGTAAATGTAGTTGTTTGTGATTCTTCTTGTCTTGGACCACCAAACTCCATTATTGTAAGAAGTGATGATGGGATACCATATGTTGTTAAAACTGCACTTAATCCTCTTCTTGTACCTTTATGTTTTAATAGATATGGAAGGTTATTTAAAATTCTTCTCCATATTGTACTTTCATATTCTTTACCACTTTTTACAAGTTTTGAAGTTTGTTTTGAATCTCTATATCCTAAAACATACTCCCATAATCTTTTAGTTGATTGTGATGAGTGTGGAATCCAACTATAATTTTTTAAGATATGTTTTAACATATCATCGCTTATACCAACTCTCTGATTTTCTTCTATCTTAGTATTTCTTTTTAGTGCCCTAACATATGACCACAATATATCGAAGTGTGAACCAATCATATCTAAAAATAATATGAAATCGGTTTGTTCATCATCATTTTTAATATACTGAGGAATGTTGTTTGCTAAATAATCTACATTATTTCTATCATATGCAGATGAAGATACTAATAAGGTATCATACCAAGCTACTGCATCTGTACTACCCGTTGATTGTAGTGATGTACCATCTGATTCTTTTGGAAATGCTAATGATGATGTTGAATCTGTTAAGAAGTGTTCATATCCATCAAAGTTAGCTTTTACATCATTTATTTTCTTTTGTAATGATTCTTTTTCTCTAAGTAAAGATAACGAACCAGTAGATGAACCACTACCACTTTCTATTGTAGCTATACCATTTTTATAAGTTTCTAATAAGGATACTTTATAGAAAAAGTTTCTTGCTTTTTCTTCAGCTGAACCAAAGTGTATGAAGTTATCAAATCTATATTCTTCATTTACTGTACCATCCACTGTATATCCATACTCTGTTTCTATAAAATCAAATGAAGAAGATACATATTGTATATCTAATTTTTTAGTATCAATACCAGAAGATGAAACAAATGTATCAATTAGTTTAGCTGATGATTGTGAACCGCTTGCTACCAATTCATCAATTAATTCAAATCCAGTATCAGCCGGTGAACCACATTCGTTTACATTAAAGTTTGGTCCTTTAAGTGGTACACAATATTCTTCAGAATCATCTACAATTGATATTTCATCAATTATTGGTTGTGTTATTACTTTTGAAATAAATAATTCTTGGTTTGGTTCTACCTCCTTACCAAGTGGCTCATACATTTTAAGTACTAATGAATTGAAACCACCTTTAGCATATTCAGGTATAAGTTTTTGTCTTAACTCATCTAATTTAAAGTTTCTAAATGTTACATCATCAGTTTCCCAATTAGCTATAAGTTTATTTTTACCTTCACCTAAATGTATTAAGTGTGTCAAATACTTTGATGTATCATCATCAAATAATGTTGTATTAAAATCAAAAGCATTACATAATTTGTCAATAGTAGTACCTCTCGGTAGTTCTATATCAGATTTACTGAAATTAATTGTTATTGATTCTATCTTTCCCTTGACTTCTTTAGATGTTGAAGTATTGTGAGGTTGTAATAGTATGTTAAATGTTAATGTATCAGCGTCCTCTTTTACTTTTGCACCAAGTTTTCTTGCTACTTTTAAAACATTAAATCCTACACTTTGATTCGGTGAAAACTGTCCATATGGTATACTTGTATCATTTAAATATATTTTTACAAAGTTAGTATTAATTGATTGATATGATACATTAAAGTCTACATCAAGACCTTTAAAATCAGCTCCTCTTAATTGCTCCGGATAATTTATGTTTACAATATCTGGTGTTGAAACTTCAACCTCGTTGATTACCGTTATTACAAAGTATTTTGGTGTACCTTGTCCATATGATGAGTTTGATGGTACAACATATCCCTTATATTGTCCGACACCACTATTGAACATTCTATTACTGATGTTGAAAACACCGGATTCAACGGTTTCACTTAGAGTTGTTTTGTTAAGTCTAAATGTTATTGTATCTGCATTATCAGAATCGTATCCAAGAGGTATTTGTGTTGGATTTGCTAGATTATATTTAAATGATGTACCACTAAGTGTGACAGTTGGAACTACAACAGGTACTACTTTTTCAAAATCTATTATAATAGTAGTTGGTTGGTCTATTGTAATGTTAAGTTCTTGAACACCATAAGGTAGGAAACCTTTTGTATTTGGAGTATCAGTAATTCTTCCTCTTAAAACTTTATATCCTGTTATTTTGTATTTACTTGGTTGCTTAGCTTGTAGTGTAACTTGAAATACATCTTTTGATTTAAATGTATCTGTACCTATTTGTACTACATTAGTACCATTTACTGCGGCTGCATAAAAGCTACTTAGATTATCATCAACTGTATCATTTTCACATAATATTAATAGTTCAGGTTTCGGCCTTGGTTTTGGGTCTGGCTTAGTTGGGTCTGTTGGAGTAACATCATCATTTGGTGTGTCCTTTATATCATCATTAGGTACAATTACCTCAGTAAAGTTAAACCTTGCATTATATTGTTGTTGAGGTACGGCCGCTGAGGAATTTATAAGTTTACCACCTTTATAGTATTTCCATTCAATTATAGTTTTTTCTACAGTTTTTACTATAGTTTTGAATTTCGGTTGGTAAGCTCGGTTTTGTACCGTAGCTCTATTCCTCATTTCATAAGCCTGTCTTTGAATATTACCAAACTCATTACCAGGTCCAATACTAAACCTATTTTGTTCAAATGGTCTTAATCCAGCTCGTTCAAAACTTGGTTCGATAAAATCATCTGGTGGAATTGGTACTTTATTTTCAATCGTTTCGGTCTTTACTACTGCTTTAAGTGTATAATATTCATCACTCTTATACTTGTTATGTTCCGCAGTAAAAGTTTTACCAGCACCTAACAACGATTTTATGTTGTATCTTCTCGAAGCAGGTGACCGAGTTCCATCGTTGTTTCCATTTTCTTTTAGAATTACACCACCAATTGATTTTCCATTTAAAAATGTAGTTCCACTAACTACGACATCTTTTGGATTAGATGGTACAGTAGGGGATGGAACAGGTCTTGGTGGGTTTTTAATTCTTTCTAAGTTATCCCCATATCGATTACCTAGTGGTATATCTCTATCACCTCCACCAGCTAATATTAAATCTCTATCTCTTATGTTAAAGTCATTACCACCACGAGTGTATTGGTCTCGCTCTACTGCTCTTTCTGCAAGTGATTGTGTTATGAAAGATTGAGGTACATTAGCTCCTCTAAATCCTCCAGATACTTCATTACCTAATAGTGGACCAGATTGAGCTCTTTGTCTACCAATTTGGATTTGTTCGGTCATCCTTGTACCTCGTTCTCGCATTGAAGCCAAGTAGTCTACTGCATCATCTACTCCTCTTGGTTGTATCCCAACACCACTAGCTCTTACAGATACTGGACTTGTTCTTGGAGTATTAAATGGAGCTCCATACGAAGGTGGTACTGGATTTGTTGCCCTTGTAAACCCCCTATCTCTTTTATTTCTTTTAACTGGAGGAGTTACCGGTTTAGGAATTACTCTCTTAACTACAGTTGACCTGCCTCTTCTATTTCCTACGGTCGTTCTTACTACAGGTTTAGTCTTTGGCCTTGGTGGTGTTGCAGTACCCCTACCATATGGTATTGGGAATTTTGGGATATATACATTGGTTTTTTTTACACTCGAATTTATTTTTGCTCGTGTGGTTCTTGTTATAGCTTTTGGAGCAATCGGAGCTTTACGAGAAATAGGTGTTTTTATTCTTGCAATAGTTCTTCTTATAGTTGTAGGTGTTTTTCTTTTTCTACCACCTCTTGTAGCAACTACTCTTGACTTGTTTCTGGCTCTCTTTTTGGAGGCAGCACTCATTGATGAAAATGATGGCCTTCTTGTTCTACTTGTAGTTCTTCTCCTTCTTCCCATGACTAATACCCTCCTCTTCTATAACCTGTAAATGTGTTACCTGGTGTAAACCTATTTTGTATTTGGCCTGAACCAAATCCACTACCTTGTGGAAGTCCAATTCCTCCACCGCCACCACTCCTTGCAGGAACTGGTACTCTTGGACCAGCACTACCACCTAATTTTATTTTTGATAATTTATTCAAATCAATTACCGGTCTATTAATAACTACAGGTGGAACATTCGGTCTAACTGGTATCCTTGGTGGAGTTAATTTACCCAAATTACTAAATGGATAATTAAACTTTATTGGTGGAAAGGTTTTTTCAATATTCTTTCTTATTTGTTCAGCAATATCATCACCTAAAGGTGGTATAGGAAATTTTATTTTACCATCTGAGTCAAATGGGTTAAATATTGGTGGTAAATCTACAGGCTTGATAAGTGGTTTTTTTGGTTTTGGCAATGCAAATACTGGTACAGGCGTATCTTCTGCACAAAGAGCTTTTTTAGTAACTGTCGCTTTAGCCAATATAGTTTTTACAGTACCTTCTTCGGCACATATTGTAGTAGATTTTCCAATTGGTATATTAAAACTTACCTCCTCACCTTCCATGTTTTTATATCTTACATGAGTATGTGGAATAGCTCCAAGTCCTATTCCACTTACACTAACACTTCTTACATGATAAAAGTAATATCTTTTAGTAGGTTTTACTACTTTTACTGGTTTAGGTGGTGGTGGGTTTTCTTTAACCCTTGGTGATGCTCCAATCGTAACTGTTTTTGGAGCAATCTTTATTGGTTTTACTACTTTAACTGTTTGTGTAAACTTAGTGTCTATTTTTTTAGATGTACCAAATTTTTGAATAATAGTATTGATTTTATCTTTTGATTCTAACTTTTTTAAAGTTGGTATATTATCAACTTGTAAATTTCTTTTTGGTAATAGTTTTCTTAAAGTATCACAAATTATTTCATTAGTTTTATTTACTAAAGTTTTTATATCTAATCTTTGAGAGTTTGTTTTTCTTTTTCTTCCTCTTTTATTTCTTCTTTTTCTATCGCCTTTGGGTGCTTGTAAATCATCCATTAGTGGTTTACCATAATTTGCATTGTCGATTCTATATTCTCTATTACTAATATAATATCCTACTGCTTCTTTAACTTTAATTGTTACATCAGTAATAAATTTGTCAAAATCTTGAATCTTAAATTCTCTTTTAACTTGGTCAATAAAGTCTTGTCCATATAAAGCAAATATTTTCTTTACAACTTTATCTGCAGATATAGAATCAATAAATCCATCTAATCTATTTAGAACATCATCTTTAAATTCACCATTTTGTAAAAATATTTTATATCTATCTCTTAAATCTTTTCTTATTCTTCTTTCTGAAGATTTGATTGGTAACACTCTAATTTCTGTTCTTGAAGGAGATATTTCATGTATCCAAAGTTTATTTCCTTCGTGTTCACTCCCAATCCTTTTATTTAAAAGTGTAATTTGTGTTCTGAATAATCCATTTTTATATCCGGCTTCATTTATTAGTTTTTCTACATCTACAAAATATTCTGGTGATTTGTTTGAAACGGCACCTCTTGCTATTAATAAGTAATTTCTAATATTATCTACTTCAGATATGTTTATGTATCTTACTAATTTACCATTTTCACCTTGTGGTAATTGATTATTTCCATTATCATAAAGAACAAATTCTATAGTATCAGTTGAACCTCTCCCAAAGAAAGCTGGCATTCTTCCTCTTTCAAAGATTTTTCTATCTTTGATATCAACCCTTTTGGCTTCTTTTTGTAATATGTCTTTAAAATCTTTTATAGCCATTATACAGTACCTTTTCTATTTTTTCTTATGTGTGCTGCAAATGTTACCGTTTCACCACCACCTTTTATTGTTACTTGTGCATGGTAATGTTTTGCTTTACCTATACCAGTTGGTCTTTTTCCTGCCATAACACCCATATCAGGTTCGAAATCAACTGTTTTTGTTTCCCCTGAATTAATTGTTGTTCCAGCTGGTGCCTTTAACCATCTATCACTTGAGGTAAATGTAAATGCTATGGGCTCTTCACTTGTATTTAAAAGAACAACACCTGGTCCATTATATGATTTGAATTTTTTAGATTTAGCTGACTTCTTAGTTGTTATATAATCTAAATCTTTGTGCTCTCCACCTTCTTGAGTTACAGTTGCAACCCTTGCAGTAAATGCACCTGATGAACTACCTCCAGCTGATGAATCTGCTCCTTGTGCTAGCTCATTAGACTTACCTTGGTATTGTTCTTCTAATTTAGAATATGCTTGTACCAAAGCTTCTTTTTGTGCGGTCAGTCCTTCTACTTGTGCTTCGAGTGAAACTCTTTCTATTGCTTCCGCAACTGATTTTTGAATTGCTTGTTGTAAGTCAATAGATGTCTGTGCAAATTTGTCAGCGGCTGCTTCTGATGAGTTTTCTGCTACTGCAATTCTTAATTCAGATGAATCAAGTCTAACTTTGAGCGCATCTATTTCAGCTTGGAGTTCTGATATTTTGGCTTGTGCATCAGCTAGTTGTCTCCTTAAATCTGCCTCTCTGGCTAAACAAGCATTTAATTGAGCTAATACATCTTCATATTCACTTCTTAATACTACATCTGGTAAATCCTTTGGTTTATCACCAATTAACTCATCTACAATAGTATCAACTGCTAATAATAATTGGTCCTCATCATACTTTGGTCTACGAAGTTTACCACTAACTTCACCATCCATAGAACCATTTACTTCCTTCATTTGTTCGGCAAAATAATTGTGCCTCCCATATGGGTCAATAGATTTTATACCTTTAGAACCACTTGTGTTTAGTTCTTGTATTCGTAATTCTTTTTCTAATGCCATTATTCAGTTACTTCAAATATATAATCATCATCAAAGTATTCAGATGAACCTGTTAGTTCTACCTTTAACTCTACCTTATAACTTCTATTTACTTCAAAATTTGACAAGTCTAAACTAATTCTACTTTTGTTTCCATAAGTACTTAATTTAGAATAATCACTAAAAGGAATAATAATATCATTACTTTCGAAATCTCTTATTTGGTAGAATGATGATGTTGGAAGTAAGCTGCCTGTGGAGTATCCGAATGTGTTTTGAAAAGTTTTTTGTGGATACAACTCTCTTGCGAATACTTCTATATCATATCTCCCACCAGCTCTATATGATTTTTTCAATCTTTTAAGTGATATTTTGTATTCTTCTGGTAATGCTTGTAATGAGCCAGTTTCGTATCTACTATCATCCCAACCAATTCTAATTTTTGGTTGATATATTGTATGAGTTTCTTTACTAAAGAATTTTAGTTGGCCATAATCAGTATCGTTATTTTCTTTTTGTGATTCATGTTTGATAATAAATCCTTCGTTTGAATATCCATCATCTAACCAAAATGAAAGTGATGATGATACATCAACAATCAAATCAGATGATTCATAATCATAAGAACGAGTAGATTGAGATGCAGTATACCACATACCACCCTTTCCATCAAACGAACCAGTTGCACTACCACTATTAGGAACATTTGTTGGTAACCAATTAGAACCAGACACTCTATAATTCCAAGTACAACCTTCAACTGAGATATCATCAAATCGAGTTCCATTTCCCATCTCCCAACTTTGTGATATAGGATTTATCTCTAATGAATATGAAAGAGGAATTTCATTTGTTTCTGTTTCTCTTAAAACTAATTCAGCAACACTCATAGTTACATCACCACTTGATAAACTAGCTGATAATGTATTTGTATCAAATTTTATAAGAGTTCTTGCAGTATCTTTTAAAGCACCATAGTAAACTTTAGATACTTCTAATACCTCATCTAACCCAGTATTCTGAGTTGGTTGTTGTTCAAATATGGTAGCATCTTTTGATGCAGTTAAAAAATAATACATTATACAACTCTCCCCCTTATATCCCTATCAGGATATTTTACTTCAAATACAGATGGGTCTAACGAAGGATAAATTTGTTTACTCTTCGTTGCTGCTTTGACATCATATGCATTTGGTGAATAACCTGAAGTACCTCCACATAAGTTTTTAAACTCTGTTTTTACTACGGATTGTACTCCTTCTATATTTCCTATCAACATTTCAACCTCACCAATATTAATTGGCATATTGAAAGTCCACTTATCAATTTCAAAATAATCTTTTATTGCCGTTATGCAGTTTGTTAACACTTCTCTTTTATTGTAATCTCTATAAACTCTAACTTCAAAGTCTAATCCTATATTGATTACAAATCCATCTAAAAGATTTACACCATCAGTTAACATTCTAAATTCGTTAAGATATGTTTTAAGATTTTCTTTGACTGCTTTGTTTAAAGATGTAAGTCTTTTATTTGTATCATATCCTAACACATATAGGTTTACTGCAAATGGGTTATTTTTTTCTTTTACATTTGATTTTTTATTTGATAAAAATTTAGAAACTTGTTGTTTAATTTGTTTATCAGTAAATTTCCTATCAACTATTAAATCTTGGACTAATTTAGAAAATTCATTTAATGCAGTTGGTGAAGCTAAAATAGAACCAGGTGCATTGTCATCTAACTTACCATCTGCTACGCAAAAAGCTTTAGTTACATTACCAAACTTAGTTGGCATTGAAAGTGTTCTAACTTGATAATCTCTTGATGTTACTGCTCTGTTTTGTGAACCGAAGTTTGATATAGCATTTTCTCGTATCTCTTCTAATGTTTCAGAACCTCTACCACCAGTAGCTGGTTGGTCATTATCAACTGCTAATGAATTTTTTACAGTAGAATATAGATTTCTTGCCCCACCATCAAAAGCCGATAAATCTTCATCAAATTCTACTTTAGTAATTCTTTGTATTTTGTTTTGTCTTACATTTGACTCTACACCCCCACCGACTAAATACTTTACAGTCATTGTAGTATTTTTTGGTGATTGACCATAAGATTTTGTCAATAAAAAATTTGAAGGGTCAAAGGATGCTCCTAATTTATCTATAGAATTTGTTAATCCTAATCCAACATTTTTAAATGTAGGTATTAATAATTCATCATTTTTACCACCATCTCCACTACCAAACTGAATAGTAGTTGTTCCGTTAGGATTTGTGACCACTTTAAATCTTCTTGGTGTTTTAATTAGTTTTAGTATTGATGGTACAGTATCTTTAAACTGAGATAAATCTTTGTCTTGACCTTCTGAGTTTGAATATTCTACATAAACCATTTCTTGGCCCAAGTAAGGTACTTCGTAATATTTATTATTATTACCATCTCTTACATCGTATATACCAATTACATTATTATCAGGTATATCTATTCTTGCGTATTCCTCTTGAGATGAACCAAATGTAATTTCAACTCTTTTTTCTTCTGCAGAAATCACATCAACGAATTTTTTTACTAAATAAAATCTTGGATTATTTGTATCACTATCTCTTTCAAATACAGTAGTTTCTCTATCTTGTGCATCTGCAAAATCTAATAGTTCTGTAGTTCTAAAACTAACTCCATCTGCATCTAATTCCATTCCTTCTTTTATTCTAAGATAGTAATCAGTATCAGGCTCAAATGCTAAATCACCAGATGATATTGGATTTGTTACTCTTCTCGATGGTACTAATTGAAACACACTTGCTTTTGTAGTTGCAGGTGAAGTTACTTTGGGTCTATAACCCATCATCTTAGATAATTCAAATATATTTTCTCTATCTTGTGCAGTAGTTAATAATGATTCTCTTAAAGTATCATCTATATAATATCCTAAAACATCTCCAACATAAGATGCCATCTCAATAAACATCATACCTGGTGATGATTCATTAAAGTCATTATATGTTGTTGGAAAATAAGTTTTAGCGAATTCAATTAAGTTGGTTCTGAAATCAACAAAATCTTTGTTTAGGTATTTAATATCTTTACCCTTATCCTTAAAACTTTTTATTTGATTATTTAGTGCCATATTATTCCTCTACCAAAAATGTTAGTGTATCTAATGTTTGGTCTCCCTCTTGTTTAAATTTTAAAGATACTTTAGCTTGATTGTTATCAGTCATTTCTTTACTAATATCAATATTAATATCTTCTACAATAACATAGGGTAACCATTTAGTTACTGCATCGTTAATAGTGTTTTCCAAATCCTCTTCAAATTTCTCAGTAGCAGGATTGAATAACAAATCATGTAACCCACTTCCAAATTCAGGTTGTAATATTCTTTCACCTTTTTTGGTAAGTAATAAATTTTTTAAATTAGAACGAACTTGGTCAAATGTTTTAAATGATTGAGCAAAGTATCCATCACTACCTCTTTGTATTGGTAATGTAATACCTACTGCATAGTTGTTAAACTCTTCAGTATCAATTACAATCTTTTTATTTAACTCATACGCCATTTTACGATTCTACCTTTTTTCCCATCATAGCTTTAACTAATTGAGAATTATCTCTATTTAATATTTTATCTAAACCAGGTAATCCTGTTTGGACTCCCAATCCAGTTTTTTGTGGTTTACTTTGAACATGACCCATTCCCATTTTAGACGCCATTTCTTGTCTAAATGATTCAACACCACTTACTCCAACAGGTGGTTGACCTTGTGCTGATTGGACATTGTGTGTTCCAAAAGTTAAAGTTTTATCCATTGGGTTAGTTTGTGGTTGATTTGCTGTTTGATTTAATACTTCATTCAGTATTGGGTTTTTTGTAAACACTTTTTTTTCTTCTACTTGTGTTACTTCTCTATCCTTTTCTAAAACTGCCTCGGCTAAAGAAAAAGGGTCAACGCTAGGTGATTCCGATTTCTTAACTTCACCCAATCTCTTATTGACTTCTTCCTCTAATATTTTAGGAAAAGTCTTTCTAAGAAAGGTTTCTTGTTTTTTGGCAACCTCGGCTTCAACTATTGTCTTAATTACTTTTATTAATTTTTTAGAATTCATAATAGTTTTCTTGTTTAATATAAATATACAATTATAATATTTTAGTCTTAGAATGGGATATTCCAACACCTTAATCCATTTTTTTCAGGATTTTGTGCTAGATAAAACTTACCTGCAGATTCTATAACATCACCTGTATTGTAAACATCATTTGGTGAAAATTTCTTTGGTGCAGAGTTTGGTGGTGCAAAAGCTAATGTTTGCCAATCAGATGTTGCAATTGTGTCATCATCATCACTACCATCATTACTGCCTCCTAATCTTCCACCAGGTATCACATACATACTCCAAGATATCACACCAGGTCCTGGTATTGGGGATGGTGCTGATGGATAAAGTGATGTAGTATAAATCATTCCTTTCAATGTTAATAGGTGTATTTGTGCAACTAATACAAATGAATTGATGAAAAAATTAGGTGATTCTACTGGTGGTAATTCAAACTGTGCAATCCAAGTGCCAGGATTTATACAAATGTTTTGTGTTACAATAAGATTTTGGATTGAACCAGGTGCTGGTATTGGTGGTGTTGGAAATGGATTCATGGTTGCACCTGTCCAATATGCTTTTACCGCAGGTCCTAATTCTTTTAGTATGGGCGATAGTGGTAATGGTTTGGGAGGTTTTTGTAAAGCAAAACATTTAGTCAATGCAAGAATTATTAACGCCTCCATTATATCTTTATTACCTTTTTGTATTGTACATAGGTTTATTCCTTGAATACCCCTTCTCATGCACAAATCATATTCAGTAGTTAGTTTTTTGGCAAATGCATCGAGTGTAGCTACTCCAATAGGATTAGCCATATACCTTTTCATGTTTGACTTGAATATACCCCAACTCATTAGTCTACAAAATTTTTCTTACTAAGGATTGTATTTAGTTTACCTTGTATTGCAGTAAACTTAGCTGCATTTAGTGGAGGACTTGATGGGCCAGCTGGTGTTGCGTGATTCATAGCGACTATTTCACTTAATATTTCATTTAGTAAGCTGACAAGTGTATCACCCTTTGCCAATGGCTCTTCACTATTACCATTACCTATGTGTATTTCTGCATCACCAGTATCTAATCTAATGTCACTATCATTTGTAGTAACAAATATGTCATCTTGAACATCTGCAATTATTCCTCCCTTGTTATCGATAGAAAGCCCACCATCTGAAATAAATCCGTAATTTCCTTTAGAATAAAAAATCATTTCAGATTCTTTGGATGATATAATTACTCTTCCACTATTAATTAAAATTTGGTCACCTTTTAATTCTGATGGATAATCATCAAATGATTTTGGTTTTGTATCAAAGTTAGAAGAACCTTTATCACTAACGACACCAGGTTGAAAGTCTAATTTAAATTCACCAGATGTTAAAGAAACTATAGAACCATCTTTATTTATATCTTCTTCTATATGTTCAGCTAAACCTAATTCATTTTGTGAATTATTATTTTCTCTATTTCTTATTATAATTGATGGGTGGAGTTTTCTTTCAGAATTATTATATCCACTAAATCTAATTGATTGTCCAAATCTCGATTGTATTACGGTATCACCTTCAAATAATTTAAGTTGGTGAATTGACTCATTTTGTTCAGCTTCAAAATATTCACCAAAACCAGATGTTTCATCATCACCTGAATCTGTTTTATTTGCAATACCTGTATTGGATGTTGAGTTATATGAACCTGCACTATTGTCAGATTCACCTTTTACTGTATTAAATATTTTTGAAAAAGTATCTCCTACTCCATCAGTATATGGTGATAAGGTAGAACTGTTTCTTCTATAAACATAACCAGTTGTAGTTTCCATAACATCAACTCTTTCGTTTTTAACTGGTATTGTATTAAAGTTTTTGTCATAGGGAGCTGCAAAGAATCCATCACCAGCTGAAGAAAATTTCTTATTCATTGGAATAAATTGAATATATCCTATTCTACCAAAAGGTATTGTTCCATCCTCAACTAATGGATGTTCATTGTCAGTAATGACATCTTTTACAACTCCTTTAAATATAAAAGAAGCTTCTTGTTTTGGATTTCCAAATGAGCTACTTTTAACTCTATACTTTCTTTCTCTTGACATTATCTACCTTTTGTTTTAATTCTTCAACTTCGTTTGTTAATTCATCAACTTGGATTTTTTCATCAGCTACTTCACCGACAACATCTTCTAATTGTTGTAGTAATTGTTCTTTTTCTTTGTCAGTTAGAAATCCATCCTCACCTAAAGTTTTATCTTTTGATGCAATCATTCTTTGTGCAATCGCTGCCATTTTTATAAGTGACTCATCGTTTCTTACTGAAGTATCTACTAAGTCTTTTATTATTGGACCAATAACTGCCATGTCACCAGAATGTCTAATTACTTTTTTCATTTCAGCAATTAGTTCTGATATTCTTGTTTTTTTAGTTTGCTGGTTATCGTAGATATCTTTAAACAATCCACTTAAATTTTTACCAGGAAATAATTCAAAATCTGTACTCATAATTTTTATACATTGTCTAACTATAAATATTGGAAATAAAAAAACCTCCCATTTCTGAGAGGTTTTCATATCTTAACCGGTTATGGTTGTATTCCTAAGCTTTCTTTTTAAGAATGTGGTATAGAACTCCAGCACCTACTAATCCAAGTAGACCTTCGTTACTCAATCCACCCAATATACCCATAATGTTTTCCACTACAGATACCTCAGGCCAGAAAGGAATCGCCGCACCTTTGAATAGTACTTCTAATACTACACCAAGAGCGATAACACTTATACCAATTTCAGTTAGATGATTAGCCCAATCGCCAATCTTTTTAAGAAATTCCATATATTACTCCTCTGTTTAAAATTAATGAAAATAACTTTTCCATATTACAAAACATCGGACTTGTCCAACAATAACTATAGTATATATTTCTGAAAAAACACCTTTTTTATTTTCACACCCAATGGGCAAACAATATTAGGTGTCAAACAAAAAACCCAACCTTACGGGGGTTGGGTTTTATCCAATCACTTTGAATTACGACTGGTTGTTTAGAGCTACTAAGTTTGTCAATCTCCACACATCTGTCTACAATTGTTGAGCTCTACAATATATAAATATTAGATTATTTTCTTAGAAATAAAAATATTTTCAATCACTAAGTAATCCATATCACAATTCATAAATGTATCTATTGCTTCTTGTGAATCTCTAACCATAGTTTGGTCTTTAAGATTGAATGATGTATTGAGTAATATAGGATACTTTGTAATCTTCTGATATTCTTTTAGGAGTTTGTACATCTTAGGATTAAAATCTTCTCTAAGTGTTTGTACTCTTGCTGAACCATCAATGTGTGTAATAGCTGGTAACTTTTTTCTATACTTTGGATTAACTGAAACGATTTGATTCATATATGGTATTTCAATATTTGGTGTAAAAAAGTTTTTCATATCATCATAACAACACATAGGAGCAAATGGTCTAAATCCTTCTCTTTTCTTTACAACCATATTTACTCTTCTTTTCATTTGTGGGTCTCTTGGGTCTGCCAAGATAGAACGGTTACCTAACGCTCTTGCACCAAACTCTAATTGACCACTAACCCAACCAATGATATTACCCTCAGATATTAGTTTAGCTACTTTAGGAAGTAACTCATTATCAGATAATGCTTCATAAAAAATCTTATTATCATTTTCTTTTACTATACTTACTACATCTAATATTTTTTCTGATGGACCTAAGAAGGGTGATTTGTTTTGTTTCCTATCGTTTGTAATATGATTCCAATAATTAAGAGCTGCTCCAATAGCAGAACCAGCATCAGATGGCGCCGGTGGAATCCAAATATTTTTAAATGGAGTTTTACTTTGTATCTTACCATTAGCCGTTCCGTTATATGCACATCCACCACTTAAACATAAGTTTTCAGATTTAGTTTTTTTATATAACTTATTTAGTAATTTAAAGAAATGCTTTTCATATGTGTATTGTAAAGCTGCTGATATATTTTTGTGTATATCATTAATTGGTTCTTCGGGTAATCTATTTGGTATTTCTAATAGTTTAGATAATTTTGTATTGAACATAATCTTATCAGAATAGTGATAAGAGAAATATTCCATATTTAGTTCAAATCCATCTTCCGTTTCTTTTATTAGTTCATCAAACTTTTTATGATGAAATAGATGAGTACCATATGGAGCTAATCCCATAACTTTATACTCACCTTCGTTTGGTTTGAATCCTAAGAAAGCAGTAATTGTAGAATAAAGTAATCCCAATGAGTGTGGATATACTACTTCACTATGTCTTTTTATTATGTTATCTTTACCACTTGCTAATACAGTAGTATCCCATTCACCAACACCATCTACTGATAGTATAGCTGATTCATCAAAATCTGAGGTAAAGTATGAATATGCTAAATGAGATAGGTGATGATTACCAATGAAAACTTTAGCATTAGGAAATATGTAATCAAAATGTTCTAGTGGATTTGTTTTCTTTGGAAACTTAAATGGATTCTTCCAAAAGTATTTCCAATAAGATTTCCAATCTCTATCGTATTTTAGTTTTGGATTCTCATAGTAACATACTGCAGAAATATCTTTTCCATCAATATTGTTATTTTTCAAAATCCAATTAATAGAGTTTATTGGAAAACTATTATCGTGTTTTATACCAGTAAATCTCTCTTCTTCTACTGCGTTTAAAACTTGTCCATTCTGTATTAGTGCTACTGCAGAATCATGAAATCCATGTGAGATACCAATAATATATTTATCGTAGATGCTCTTCTTCATTCCAAAACTCATTTACATTATCTTCTATTACTTCTCCTTCTAAAAATGAATTTAACATTTTTTTCTGATGTTGTTTCATGACATTTACAACTTTTGTAATGTAGTGAGTTTTACAATCGGTCATTTCTCTTATGAGTAAGTATAGATGTTTTTTGTTAAAATTTTCTATGTAATCTGCTCTTCTAAATAATTCTAATACGGCATCTGCTATTTGGATATCTCTTTTCTTTGTAAATACAATAGTAAGATTTTTATCCCAATAATCTAACATTATTTTTCTAAACTCAGAATATTCTTCATTTTGTTGAGCTTCATAATAATCATTTTGGGGATTCCAAGTTTGTGGCATTTCAGATATTAGTGCATTCTTTTGCCATCTTTTGTAATTACCATTGTTATTTAAAATAAGATAATTTTTTGCTATAATTGTAAAATATGAAAAAGCTTTTCCTCTACCTTCTTTGAACATATGAATTTTTTCTACCATAGCAGATACTACTTCTTTTTGTACATCTTTCTTTGGTACATCAAAGTATGTAAACTTAAATGTATTTAAAACATTTTCTGCTAACTTGTCAAAAGGATACTTTATACCTTCATTGTATATTTTGTTTTTTTCCTTTTGGTCTGTACATTTATTGTATGCAATTATAGCCTCTTGAGCAGGCGAACCAAAATACATTTTGGATTTTTTTCTTCTTGGTCTTGGCATATCCTATTTAAATTTTTCGTTTAAGTCTGTGACTATACCTTTGAGTTCTGTGAATACAGTACCTACCTCATCATCAGATTCAAATGAACCTCTAAGGTCTGCCTGTTTCATTTTTTCATTAGCTTCATTAATAGTTTGTACTACTCCACTAATCGTACCAACTAAGTCATCTTCTAATTGTTCGTTTTGTCTAAGTAGGTTTCTAACCCCAATCAACAGTCCTATATTTAAAACTGCTGATACTCCTAAAATTATTTCTATAACCATTTTTAATTTAATTTAATTTAATTTAATATCGTATCCACTAAATAATTCCATATACGATGTTATCTTTGTTCCATAAGCATCTTTAAAAACTCTACCATTCTTAAAGTACCTTTTTACTGAACCTTGTCCTCCAAGATGTGCAGCTGCTAATATTCCACTTTCAGAAATATACATACCATTGACTATTTTTCCATCAAATACATCAATAAAAGGTTGTAGTTTTTCTTTGTTGTGTAATAATAAAGCCATCATAGCTTGTTCTTGTAGTTCTGGACTATTTAAGAATTCTTCTTTACTTACATCGAATCCTAGTCCTTTCAGAGTTTTTCTTCCAAATTGGTATTTACCCATATATCCCCAAGTGTTTGTAATATCATATCTATTACCACTTTCTCTGAATCCAACATCTTGTAAGAATCGTGTTAACTCATCTTCGTGATATTGTTTTATTCTTCTTTCTTCTTCCTGATGTTTTTGTAATTCAAGTTCAGCAAGGTCAGAAGGTTTGTTTAGTTCTGATGAATCAATAATACCCATCGAACCTAATGTTAGCAAACTTGCTAGCAATATTAATTTTCTCATACGGTCTCCCTTTTGATTAAACTATAACAAATATACGAAAAATATTTAATATATCCAAATAAAATCTTGATTATTTTACGCTTTTCCTATTGGCCCCCAGTAAATGTCCAATAATTCCTCATCAGTTGGTTTAACCCTTTCTTTTAATTTATTAGCTTCGTTGATGAGATTTGCGAACTCTTTAGCTGTTTGTACAAACAACTTTTGATTATGTAACAACTTATCTTCTACCTCTTCTTGTGTAAGAATTTTCTTTTCAATCAATAATTCAATGACTGATTGATTAAGTAAGTTAACTTGTAATAAATTGTCCTTAATTTCTTTAAACATTTTTTATGTCCTTTAACAAAGTTTTTATATCCTCTTTGTTATCTTCTAATTCACCAAAAGCTGCGTATATAGATTTTGGTGAATAACCTAACGAATGTGCTAATCTTATGATGATTGCTTTGTATTCATTTATATTCATATCATCAGGTACATCAAACTTGATTTCGTTTGCTTCTCTGACATTTTGTTTCCATCCGTTGCTATACTTAAATATTAATTTTGCCATCTTTCCGTTCTTTTTTATACAATTTCATAACCTTTCTCAAGTAATGGTATGGCTTTTTTATACTTCATAAAGTCTGTATCACCCTCTGGTGACTTTACCATTACCTTTTCATTTCTTCCAAATTTCTTTTCAGATACTCTTTGGATGTTGTATGCTCTAATAGAATCTGTAATTAATATTCCATCTAAATGGTCTATCTCATGTTGAGCCACAACACACTCTAATAATCCCTCATCAGCAAAGTAATTATGACCCTCAGTTCCAATCTTATCCTTTTCATCAGGTCCAAATTCTACTGTTCCTAAATTATCTGTTTCTACAGTAATAGATATACTCCTAACTGTATTCTTTGGTTTTCTCATTGTTTTAGGAAGAGATAAACAACTTTCAATATACTGAACTGCTTCTTCACTTCTTTTAACAATTTTAGGATTAACCAATACCATTGGTTCTTTAATGTTAATAACACACATCCTTTTATCCACACCAATTTGGTTTGCCGATAAACCAAATCCTTTTTCTTTTTCTAACGCTGTAAATAGTGCCGCTGATATAACTTCTTCTTCAGATTTGTTTTTAGGTAAATCCGTAACAACCTTTTGTAATTTTATTGTATCTGTAACTATCTTACTCATTATTAAATAATTTTAATTGTTGTTTATCTGTTAATACTTCTCTTTCAGACACATCTTCTCCCATCTTTCTACGAGTGATAGTTTTACCACCATCAGGTGATTCATATATCCAAGCAGGATTATCTATGTACCTTTTTTGCAACTCTCTATTTTTCCAATACATTTCTCTAATTTTTTCACCGAGTTCCATATCATTGGGAGTTTCTTCTACTATTTTTTTTATTACTGAGTCCATGTTATATTTTCTTTACTAGGGTTTTTGTGTTTAATCTATTTTGATGTGGGTTCTTCCACAATTCTTTATTATCAAATTCATTCAATTGTTTGATTTCAGCATTTTGTATTGCTATAGGATGAAGTTTTTTAAACTCCTCTACGATAGAATTATTAATTAAAATATATCCACCTTCTATTAAGTAATCCCAAGCGTAATCAAATAAATCATATCTTATGTTTTTATCAGTTGATACTGAACCTATATCAATATCACAATATGCGATGTTTCTTTTATGTGGTTCTTGTTTATATACATCAAAAGAAAATATTCTTGGATGATTTAGTGGGTTGAATATATCATATCCATATACTCTTTTACTTCCGTATAGTTCACATAACTTTTCAATGGTAACACCGACACCACAACCAAACTGAATTATATCTCCTTCTTTTGGTATGTCTAATGTCGGTAGTAGTTCTGATGCTATTTTGTATGAATGATAATCGTAACCATATTCACTCCATATGGTATTACCACCATCAAACCACTCTTTCCATTGTTTTTTATAACTCACTATACTGCTAAGTTATTAAATTTTTCTAGTAACCATGATGAAGATTGAACTTTCTTACCTAATCCCCATACCATATCAATACCCCATCCTTTACAAACATCTTCTTCTGTTGCAGGTACTTCACCAGCAACTCTATCACCACCATTACCAAACGCCATAATTCCTTCTTCCCACTTTCCACCATTGTCTCTCATATATTGATGTCTAGCTGCATCGATGAAATCACATGCGGTATCATCGTTGTGTATTCTTGGATTCATAATATAAACCCAATCTACTCCTTTTATATTGTCCATTATAAAAGCTCTTTCTTTTTCTTTCATAAAAGATTTTCCTTTTTTTCTCCTTAACCAACCATCGTTGTTAAGTCCAATCCAAACTTCATCTGCAAGTTCTCTTGCATTTTGGATACATTGTATATGACCTTTGTGGACGGGGTCAAATCCACCGCTAATTAAAATTACTTTATACTTTTTACTCATTTGTTTTCTGTTTTCCACTCCTCACCAAATGCGCCAACTTCTTTTCTATGTTCATCTGATGGGTCGTATTTCTGTGTTACATAATATGCTAAAATTGTTCCCGGCTCTAATGCCTTATAACCATGATACACACCTGGTGGTATCTCTAAGACTTGAGGATTCTTATCTGAAAGGTATTTGAATTCACAACCATCATCTTCGGTTGCCCATCCTACTTTAATACTACCTTTTAAACAAATCCAATAGTCAGTTTGCTTTTCGTGTTTGTGCCACGCAACTATATGTTCAGTTGAATTTATATAAGATATATTTACTTGTCCTTTTTCTAAAGGAAATACATCTAATAATCTTTGTGCTCTATCATCTTCGTGATAATTCATAATTAATTGTTTAATGGTGCTTTAATGGTTGGGTGTGATTCATAATCAACAATCTCATAATCAAACTCACCCCCTAATATATCAATATTGGATAATTTAATTTTTGGTAAATTATAAGAATCTCTTCTTATTTGGTCATGTGCCTGTTCCAAGTGATTTTTATATAAATGTACATCACCTAATGAACCAATCAATTCACCTGGTTCTAAGTTAGTCTCTTCACATAACAATAAGAGTAAAGTACCATATGAGGCAATATTAAATGGTAATCCTAAAAATACATCTACACTTCTCTGATTCCACATTAATGATAATTTACCATCGTTTACATAACATTGGAATGAATAGTGACAAGGTGGTAAAGTCATCTCTTGTATCTCTGATACATTCCAAGATGATACCAAATGCCTTCTACTATCTGGTGTTTCTTTTAGAGATTTTATTAAATCTTTTATTTGGTCTATTCTGTAGGTAGGACTAGAACCAATTCTTTTACCAATCCTTCTCCATTGTTTTCCATAAATTGGTCCAAGTTCACCCCATGTACTTGCAAATAATTCATCTGTTTTTATTTTTTGTCTAAACTCATCAATGGTAAGTTCATCTCTATCTAACTCATACAAACATGCTCTTTGATATTGTTTATATGCATCACCCGTCCAAATATCACATCCTTCTAACACAAGGTCTCTGATATTAGTTTTTCCTTTCAAAAACCATTTGAGTTCAGTCATCATAGTTTTGATTGCCATTTTTTTTGTGGTTAGTAATGGAAATCCTTCTTTCATGTTATGTCTGAATGTATCTCCAAAATAAGAAAGTGTACCTACACCAGTCCTATCTTTTTTTTCGTTTCCATACATAATTATTTTTCTAAGGAAACCTTGGTATTGTTTGTCTACTAAATTCATACTGTAATTAATCCATAAATAATTATACCTAATATAGTAATAAGTAATCCAAGTACAGAAATTCCTAATATTTTGTTATTATTTTCTGTCTGTCTTTTACTTCTACCTTGTCTATACTCTTTATCTTCTTCGGTCATTTTTAAATACTCCTTAGCGTTATTTTGAAAGTGTTTCATATGATTTTGATTTTCTATACCAATTTGGCTTCATAGCTATTTTCTCTGATATCCTTCTTCTTATTATATGTAAATCATTTAGATTTGGCATCCAATCATTATATAACCCATTATCTTTAAAAATCTTTGTTGGAAATTTTCTTTCATTATCAGGCCTAAAACCTCTATTTTTCATTTCTGTTATAATGTCTTGATATCTGTTGTTTAGATACCTTCCTTTATCATAAAAAAAATATACATGCCCCGTATTGAGTGTATATCTTTTACTAATTTTTTCTTTCCTTAAACCAGTCTTACTATTTAATGTACGATTAAGTGCAGCAGGCACCATAGTAATTTCTCTGTATTCTGCTATCAAGTGTTGGTCTGTTAGTTCGGAGGGGTTTACTATGTTGATTCTAGTCATTATAAATTATTTGTTATACAAATATACGAAAAATATTTGATAATTCCAAATTATTTAATATGTTTTTTGTGTGAAATCTTCAGGATATTGTTTTTCTTTTATATTTTTCATCCAATATCTTACTGCTTCGGTATCATTTTGCCAAAGCTTTTTAATCCTCCAATCAAATGAAGGGTGTAGATAATATGGTTGACCATCTAATGCAACATTGTTTTCAGCAGCAGTTACAAGTGGTTCACCCATTTTAGTCAAAGATTCTTTTTCTTCTTTCTTTGTCATCTTTGGTTTAAATAGTTTATCTACATTAGGCAGTGGCTCTTCCTTTTCAGGTTTCTCATCATATAACTCTCTCTTACGAATTATTTTCTTTTTGTCTACTATACCCCTATCCACTTGTAAAGCGTTGTTAAACGCAACGACAAGAGTTACTGCAAGTGGGTCGAATACA
>Ga0115012_10000422_pt1 | contig 23803 bp, 23 predicted proteins | sample TroAtlMetagenome_FD_88706 | JGI IMG/M metagenome (GOLD analysis project Ga0115012, IMG submission 88706) | Marine eukaryotic phytoplankton communities from Atlantic Ocean - Tropical Atlantic ANT10 Metagenome | ecosystem: Environmental > Aquatic > Marine > Oceanic | place: Tropical Atlantic...
ACAGTTCGACGTAACCCGTGAGCGTATCCGTCAGATAGAAGCCAAGGCGCTGCGCAAACTGCGCCACCCGAGCCGCAGCGAACACCTGCGCAGCTTCCTGGACGGCGACCTGTAAAGAACGCCTGACGCTACCGGGCTGCTTCGCAGCCCGGCAAGCAAAACAAAAACAAACAGCCTTTCCCGGAATCAAATACACGTTATAATCCGTGCCCGCGCGTTAGCGCTGGCATTGCCTCAGGCGTCGAGCATCCGGTGTCAGGCGATCTCTCAGGGCCTATAGCTCAGTTGGTTAGAGCAGTCGACTCATAATCGATTGGTCCCAGGTTCAAGTCCTGGTGGGCCCACCATTCTCTTACGCCAAACGCTCTATTTTTTCCTTTTAAATCAGAAGGGTAATAAAGCCAATACGGCAATTCCCTCTCAGCCATTTAGCCTGGCACCAATCGATTTCTCTCAAAGGTACAATTTCGGTACAGTGGCCGAATGCAGCAGGGATCGATAAGGCTATGGCAACACTCGTCAAAACCCCGTCCGGCACATGGAAAGCCGTCATTCGCAAAACCGGGTTCCCCACGACCTCAAAGACCTTTCGCACCAAACGCGATGCGGAAGATTGGTCGCGTCGGACCGAAGATGAAATGGTGCGCGGCGTCTACATCCAACGCGCCCCGGCAGAACGAATGACCGTGGCGGACGCGCTCAAGCGTTACCTGGCAGAAGTATCCCCAACCAAGCGCCCCGCTTCTGCAGCCTGTGACCTCAGGCACTCCAAACCACTAATCAAAGGCTTGGGCAAATATTCTCTCGCCGCCCTATCGCCAGAGATCATTGCCAAGTATCGCGATGAACGTCTCGCAGGTTTGGACCGCAAAGACGCCAAAGGGAATCCTGACCCCAAACCTCGCTCACCCAACACGGTAAGACTCGACCTGGCGTTGCTCGGTCATATGTTCAATACCGCTATCAGGGAATGGGGAATCGGTCTGCCGGCCAACCCAGTGCAAAATATCCGTCGCCCTGCCCCACCACCCGGCCGTGAGCGCCGACTAAGCCAGGCGGAAGAAGAACGCCTGTTGGCAGCAGTCGATAGCCACTCCAACCCCATGCTTGGCTGGATCGTACGGCTGGCCCTGGAAACCGGTATGCGTTCGGCAGAGATCACCACACTACGACGCAACCAGATCGACCTGAAACGGCGGGTTGTGCGCCTCCTTGAGACCAAGAACACCGCACCGCGAACCGTCCCACTTTCCAGTGCAGCGGTAGCGATACTGCAGGAGGCCCAGGACAATCCCATCCGCCCCATAGATACAGACCTGGTGTTCTTTGGCGAGCCAGGCAGGGACGGACAACGCAGGCCCTATAACTTCAACAAACCCTGGCTGAAGGCGAAGGAAAACGCCGGATTGAAAGAGCTACACTTCCATGATCTACGCCATGAAGCAGTAAGCCGGCTAGTAGAAGGCGGGCTCAGCGACCAGCAAGTGGCCGCTATCAGCGGGCACAAGTCCATGCAGATGCTAAAACGATACACGCACTTGAGAGCGGAAGACCTGGTAGATGAGCTGGATTCGATAGCCTCAAAGCGTGCAATAAAAAACCGATAATGCCCAAAGCGACAACCGTTGCAGTGAGAGGAAAAGCGTATGTTTCGATTTTACTGAACGGCCGTGCCAATCGACAGGAGGAGGCGTACTGATGAGCGACACAGCCAAACTTTTTATGAATGGCCGCAGCCAGGCAGTTAGACTGCCAGCCCGTTATCGTTTTGATACCGACGAGGTTTATATCCGACGCGACCCGGAAACAGGTGACATTATTTTGAGCAGCAAGCCCAATGGCTGGAGTGAGTTCTTTGCCATGCTGGATAAGTATTCAATGCCGTCAGACTTCCTCTGTGATCGCAATCAAGGCGAACTGCCTGACAAGAGAGGCATTGATGGAATTGACAATAAAAGCTACTAACGAATACCAATATCGCATTAGAGTTAAAATTTAGCCGCTAAAGAATCCAACTTGACCTATTACGACTTCAACCAGAAATCGCGAAACAGCCCCCTCTCCGCCCGAAAATTTACATCGAACAAAGACACGAGACGCCACTACGGCTTGTCGAGCCGAAAAATAGGGGACAGCCTAGAAAGGCTAGCGACCAGTTTGTGTACCGTTTGGGGCTTAATCCCTAGCATCCTTCCTACATCCGCCTGGGAAAGCCCCGCACGCATCAGAATGGCAATTTCCTTTTTCCTATCCGTTAGCCTCTCGTCAACCATACATCTAGCAAGATTTCTAATTTCGGCGTGCACTGGCGGCAGATTGACGTGCTGATTAATCAAGCAAAAAAAGTATCTATCGATAAGCTCATTACCACTGCCAGAGCTTGGAAACTCTGGTTTAGCCCCCTGCCTATACAAGCGAGCTAGTTCCAAATCAAAAACGTCCTGGTTGTTCCTGACCCGCTTGTATTTGATATTCCAAGCACCATTAGGGAATCGAGGCTTATGCTCATGACAATAGCGAGAGCTCAAACGAGTCTTCTTGTCGCCCACATCCAAAAGCCCCTGATAATACATCGCAAACTCTGAGAGATTGCCGCAATATCGACAAAAACGCCCTCTCCTCTGAAGGTTAATCCCTTCCCCTCGACGCGTTTTCTTAGATACTTTTTTATCTGCGCACTCGTAGCATAAATAGACCAGTGACTCCAAAGTATCAATGTGGACCTGGTTTTTCGAAAAATCATTATCCAGCACCATGCAACGCACGCAGTCACGAATGATTTGACTCATTCTATCAAAACCGACCTCATAACAAACCACACTGAAAGGCCTATCATAACCATAATAATAGAGTACTTGGACCTCCGAAACGGAGGACCAATATGACTTAATCGAATCGTCGATCACATCACGAATCAAAGAGAAAAGAGGTTTTTTCCTAGAAGAAATAGAGAACCCCTCCCACCCAGAAAAAAACTCATTAATTGCATTCCCAACAACAGGGTCACACTCACCGACCACACAAAAATATTTTATTTTTTCAAAATCAGCCATAACCCACCAACTATCTTAATGTCATTAAAATCATCCTACCGTAGCCTATGCGTGAATTGAAATTAATAACCAAAGGTTACGCCATGACTATTGAAGAAACCCTCCTCCAAAGTTTCGGCCCTCTTCTCAGCATCAGCCAACTCGCCGATATATTGGATCGCTCACCGGAAGGGTTACGAATCAGCTTGAGAAACAGCAGTGAATGGGCAACAAGAATAAACCAAGCTCGTTTAAAAATTGGCCGCAGGGTTTACTTCCGCACTTCTGAAATTGCCGAGGTTCTTAGTGAAGATAACGACATTGATACACGGGGCTCTGTATGAAGCTAAACATACAAGCCGCTTTTGAAGATACACCACCAGAACTTGATTTTGTCTGGCCTGGGCTTTTAGCAGGAACAGTAGGAGCATTAATAGCTCCTGGTGGAGTCGGGAAAAGCTTCTGGGCATTACAGGTAGCCATTAGCGTAGCCACTGGCGGATCAGCTCCCGATTTAATAGATCTCCGCACAGATAAAGCCAGAAAAGTAATCTATCTAGCCGCCGAAGATCCTGGTGATATCTTAAGACTACGCCTCCATGCAATAGGCAAGAATCTCTCTCGATCAGAACGAATGCTGGCCAACAAGTGGCTATCCGTAATACCAATTGCGGGAACATCTATCGACGTAATGAGCGAAAAACATAGGTCAAAAATCATCCAGGATTCCGAAGGAGCTAGACTCATAATTCTGGACACTCTTAGCCGTTTCCATCAACTCAATGAAAACAGTAATAGTGAGATGGCTCAGCTTCTTAGAAGTTTAGAAACCGTGGCAGTAAAAACAGGATCAGCCGTCCTCTTTCTACATCACAGCAGCAAGAGTGGCATTCGAGACAGCTATATTGATCAGCAGCACTCAGCACGAGGAGCATCATCACTAATCGACAACGCTCGTTGGTGCGGCTATATGGTCGCTATGACAGAGCATGAATCTAAAAATCTCTCAGAAACCCCATTTGGTAATCGGCCTATCTGCCCTACAGACAGAAAGCGGTTTATTCGTTTTGGCGTCAGCAAGCAAAATTACGGCGCCAGGCCTGATGACCGCTGGTACAAAAGAAACGATGACGGCCTACTAAGCCTCGTACAGCTATTTCCCCTCTCACCCAAAAATTCAAAGACAAATAAATCAAAAGCAGCCAATGACTATTCTGGTTAATCACCATGGAGCTGAAGTGGACCATGCTCGTCAAGATCCGGCCCTGGCCCTGGTCGCACTATTCCGCCCCGTCTTCAGAGGCCGTAGACCTGGCGGGACAACCATTGAACACGAGCATGGCGGATTAAAGCTTAAGTTCAATGTATGGCAAGGGCTTGATAGTCGTGATCAGGCGGTTTTACTGGGAGCCATTGGGCTCGCCGGCATGCTAAATGGAGCAGGTCAAGCCCCCAGGCTCGGAGCAGAAGCGGCCCACCCAAGGGGACAGCAATTGTGGCTTGATCTCGAACCATCAGAAAGTGCAGTAATGGACCAAGCAATCGTGGTTAAAACCACCCGCTACGCGCTAATACAGGCAGCAAGACTTGATGACAAGGGACGAAATTATGGGTTGCTTGAAAGCTGCCTGGAACGTCTCAGCATGGTAGGTTGCCGCGCTCGCAGGGACGGTTATGACTGGTCTATGCGGCTTCTCTCCTACGCCAAAACCCCTGGAGGACAAATTCATATTGCCTTGAATCCCCGCTTCGCTGAAGCGCTGTCCGGGCACCATGTGCATGTATCGCTGACAGAGCGCCGGAAACTGGAGGGTGATACCGCAAAGATAGCCCATGCATGGCTATCGGCATGGTTGCGACAGGGCGGCCAAAACAGTATTCGGCTTGACCGGCTTGCCGAGAAGGTCTGGGGGCCTCCCAAGAAGGCCTCCACTAACCGTAAGCGCCGGGGACGAATTAGCGCAGCGTTGGAGGAAATTAACAGGCTTCCTGGCTGGAAAGTAACAATTCAGGGACGAGGTGCCACACTCAAAGCCACTATAAAGCGTCCGCGATTAGTAGAGCGATACTAGTACCGGCCAAACGGTCACTTTTTACCGGCCAAACAGTCACGCTTTACCGGCCCAACGGTCACGTTCTTACTTCAAAAAATTCGCTGTAGCCCCCGCCATTACTGGCATACATCGATCACATCGAATTCCGTACTAGGATATTACTAATAATAACTACGCTGCGCGGCCCAGTCCGCGCCTTTCAGGCTCAGACAGGGCTCGCCAAGTGTCAGCTACGCTGACCATTCAACGCCAAGAAAAGGCACACAACACCAGAATACGCCTCTCACACCCCATCTTGGCGTTCAACCCGTCAGCGAAGCTGACACATTCCCACCTTTAGCGGCTAAAATGAGAGCAGCCAAATAACACTGTAGCGGAGAGAAAAATGAACGACAGACCACCATATCGCCATGACCATGGACCTAGACGGCTTACCGAGCAGGAAATCCAGGAACTTCGGGAAGAGACCAAGCGGGACATAGAATGGGGGCTAGAGCAGCTTCGCCTTCGCAAGGCCCGGAAAAACGACAAACAGTCTTAGTGCTTTGCCCATGATAACCATCGTCAATTTAGCGGCTAAAGCATAATCATCCACAAGTGACAACGGAGGGGAAATGAACGACAGATCACCACCCCACTCTGATCTTGGGCCAAGGCGGCTCACCGAGCAGGAAATCGAAGCACTTCGAGAAGAGGCAAAACACGACCTCAAAAGGATGCAAGAAAGGCTGCGGCTTCGGAAAGCCAACAAAGACAAATAGTCCTTCTAGCATGAAAACAGATCGATACTGATCGCACGGGGATCCTTTAGCGGCTAAAGGTTTTTTGAACACTGGACGAAAGGAACAAGACATGACGTCAAATTCAGCATCAGGATCAGATCAAGGCCCCAGAAAACTGACACAAGAAGAAATTGAAGATCTGCGACGTGAGATGCAAAGGGATGGGCTTTGGGCCAAGAACAAGCTGAGAAAACAGCATAAAAGAAGAGCCAAATTCAAATAGCCCTCCAAGGATGGCCTCGCCAGAAACGCTGCCACAACGCTTTTACTCTGCTTCCAGACCACTATTTTTACTCCTCCAAATGCTTTTATAGCGATTTTCAGCATCATTAATTACTCCCACTTTCGCCAAATTACTAAGCCAATAAAAAATCTCTTATTTCGGCTTTAAAAAAGCAAATAAAAAGCGATAGGATCGCATCATAAATCGTTTTAAAAGTGTTTTTTATTATGGCAGGACAGGTGAAGTAGGCCCACCGGGACAAGCCCGGCGCACCACTTCACAATCCTTATTCGCACAAGTGCTCAACGGGTCCTACTCTGCGAGGCAAAGGCTACCGCCGAAAGAGATAATGATGAATGGATCGCCAACTCGAAAAGGCACAACCCCCATTAAGGTATGGGTGTTGCCTGATGAAAAAGGTGACATTGTGAATAAGGCAAAGTCCGCGGGCCTTAGCGCTTCCGCCTATTTACGAAATGTCGGAATGGGTACGCCAGTGACAGGCATAGCTGACAAGGAAGCAGTAATGGAGCTAGTGAAGATCAATGCCGATTTAGGCCGAATTGGCGGCTTGCTGAAAATGTGGCTGACCAACGACGAGAAGCTTGAATTTGAGGGGTACAACCCTGCCAGACTCGAAAGCATCATCCTGGCTGCCCTTAGAGACACTAAAACCATTCAAGCCCTTCTCTTCCAAAAAGCCTCCGCGCTAAAACTTTAGCGGCTAAAGTTCTCATGATCAGCAAACGGGTCACCATGAACCACGGCGGCAAGAGCAGCTTCAGCAGGCTGGCCAACTATTTGGTCAATTCCCAGGGCAAGGAATTCAGGGTCGGTTCCATCTCGATCACTAACTGCCGCTCAGAAACCCCGGAGTGGGCAGCCCTGGAGATTGAGACCACTCAAGGCCTCAACCAAAGAGCTACTGGCGATAAAACCTACCACCTGGTTATTTCCTTTCCCGAGGGAGAGACACCCAAAACAGAGGTCTTGAAAATCATAGAAACCGATATGTGTAACGCACTTGGCTATGGCGAGCACCAGCGCATCAGTGTCGCCCACCAAGACACAGATAATTTTCATATCCACCTTGCGATCAACAAAATTCATCCCGTACGCCTGACCATGCATGAGCCATATCGCGACTACAGGATTCGGGACAACGTCTGCTTGGAGCTAGAGAAAAAACACAACCTGCAGCGCGATAATCACAAAAAAAAGCGCACGCTGGCTGAAGGCCGAGCACAAGATATGGAGAACATGAGCGGTCGGGAAAGCCTCTTGAGCTGGGTTCACAAGTACTGTGCGGAAGCGGTGAAGGAAGCAGAAACCTGGCAGCAGCTCCATGAAGCCATAGCGAAATACGATATAAAGCTAGTACCGCAAGGGGCGGGCCTGGTATTTAAATCGGGATCAGGGATAGCTCTGAAGGCCAGCACCGTCAGTCGTGATTTCTCAAAAACAAGGCTTGAGAAAAGGCTTGGCGGCTACCGCGCCATTGAAGGACAAGCCCCGGAACCAGAGGTTGAGTATCGAGGCGAGCCGGTCCAGCGAGGCTCATATTCAGCAGAATTGTTCGCTGAATACAGTAAAGCCAAATCGGAAGGGCGAGCCTTACAAAGCCAAGCCATCAAAGAAGCCATTGACAAAAGAGAAAAGTTAATTGCCACTGCCAGGCGTTCTGCCAACCTGAAGCGCCAGGCACTTAGAACTTTGGCCAGTGGGCGAACCGCAAAACGCCTGGTGTATATGAGGATCAACCGCTCACTTCAGAACGAGATTAAGAGCATCCGTGAGAAATACGCCAGAGAGCGGAATAAAATCAAGAGCCGAAACCTTCTTCCAGGCTGGAACGAGTGGCTAAGAAATCAGGCAAAACAGGGTAACGATGAGGCACTGCAAGTGCTGAGATCACAGCGATCCAAGCCATCTCAGGGTAATAGTATCGGCCAGCCTCAGCACAAAAAAGGCAACCAGGCGTCAGGAATCCGAGCCGATGGGGTCACCAGGAAAGGCACCATTATTTACCAGATTCATGGGCAGGCTGTACGTGACGATGGCGAGAAATTGATATTACCGCCGCAGCCGAAGGAGGAGACGCTTATTGCGACGCTTTCTCTAGCCAAGACCAAATATGGGAATAACCTCGAGTTATCGGGTGACCCTGTATTCCGGTCTCTAATAGCAAAAATAGCAGGCGAAAATTCCATGGATGTAAATTTCACCGTCATACATTCACGAAAGGTCATTCTGAATTCCGGTCCGAATAGGCGTCATAAAGCTAAACAAAAGCGAATAACCCTACGCTAAATTTTAGCGGCTAAAATTAACCATTTCGGAATAACTCTAATATCGTGCATAACCTCAAAGAAATACCGCCATCATTTCTGATAGCATCCCGACATCCTGATTAAAATTGCTGCAACCATGAATAAAACATTTATTGCATCTCTTCTCGTATTGCTCTCATTCAATTCTGCCAATGCTGGAATCGCCACCATCGACGTGACCAACATCATCCAGACCACGCTGTCCTCGATTGAAAATATGTCCCAGACGGCAAAGCAGATCGAGGAATACCGGACTCAGTTGCTGCAGCTCGAAGATCAGATCAAGAACACCACAGGTGTGAATGACTATCTTTGGGATCAGACCGATTCCACGATCAACCAGCTTATCGATGCCACTGACGCCATTAAGGTGTATTCCCAGCAGGCCGGCAGCCTCGATGCCTGGCTGGATAAATTCGGGGGCGACCTGGGCGAGTATCGCAACATCAACTGCTTCCAGGAAGACGGTTGCCGGGGCACCTATGACGATCTGTACGCCGCCGGCAGCACCACCCAGAAAGCGGCCAATGATAAGGCCCTGGTGGGCGTCCAGATGCAGCAGGATCAGCTAGAGCAGGATGCCCAACGGCTGCGGCAGCTCCAGAACCAGGCACAGAACCCGGAAGGCCGTCTGGCCGCACTGGAATATGCCAATCAGTTTGCCAGCCAGCAGTCTGCCCAGCTCCTGCAGATTCGCTCCCTGATGGCCCAGCAAAACCAAGCTTTGGTTGCCCGTATGCAGGCTGAGAACAGTCGCGAGGCTCTGCAGCATGCCAGCTCAGAAAACCTCCGTGCGGGCACGTACAAGGAAAGTAGCAGGAAGTCATACACTGTGGGAGACGCCCGATGAAGTTCATTCTAGCAAGCACCATCTTTTTCTCTGGAGTATTGCTATCTGGCTGCGGAGAAAATGAGCCAACCAACCCAACCACAGATCAATCCAAATCAGCCACACAAATTCATGGTGGCGATTTTAAGAAGAGTTCGCGAAAGAGCTATACCGTTGGCTCCATCAAAGATACGGAAGAGAAGTAACAGGGATCGTTATCATGAAATTCGCTCAACTCGTTAACCAGTGGCAATTAAGGGTCATAACTATGACCATGCTGCTCATCGTAGGAAAAACTGGTAATGCAGCAGTTAACAATTCTGACATCTCCGAGAACGTGCTCGATGCCTTCATGAATCAAGCGGCTTCCTGGTCGGTAGTAATCACAGACCGGGCAAGCTGGCTTTTCTGGTGCCTGGTCGCTATCTCCATGATCTTCACCTTCGGCTTTATGGCTCTACGCCAGGCAGATATAGGGGAATTCTTCGCTGAATTCATCCGCTTTACTGTCTTCGTCGGCTTCTACTGGTGGTTGCTCATTAACGGCCCGGATATGGCCTCTGACATCATTGAGGGTCTGCAGCAAATAGGGGGGAAAGCGAGCGGCCTTGGTGAAGGCTTTGTGCCAGGCAACGTAATGGATATGGGTTTTGAGATCTTCTTTCGCATCCTTGATAACAGCAGCGCCTGGCAGTTGGCAGAGTCTATTTTCGCCTTTTTTCTAGGTCTGATCATTATTGTTATGATGTGCCTGATCGCCGCTAACATGATCGTACTGCTATGCAGTTCCTGGATTCTCCTCTATGCCGGCGTCCTCTTCCTGGGCTTTGGCGGCTCCAAGTGGACGAGCGATATTGCCATCAACTACTTCAAAACCGTCCTGGGTTTAGCGGCCAGCATTATGACCATGGTGCTGATTATCGGCATCGGAAATAGCATTCTAGATGACTACTACACCAGCCTTTCAGAGGGGATTCATCTGAAAGAACTGGCTGTAGTGGCCATAGCCGCCATCATCCTGTTCCTCTTGGTCGATAAAGTGCCCCAGATGGTGGCCGGCATCATTAACGGCTCCAGCATCAGCGGGCCAGGAGGCTTCGGCGCTGGCACCGCCATGGGCGCCGTGGCTCTTGGTGGAGCAGCCGTTGCCACAGGGGGCGCTACAGCGGTAGCGGGAGCGAAACAAGCGTTCGGCGGGGCTTCAGCCCTAAATGCGGCCTTCAAACAAGCAAATACCAACATGTCATCAGGACAAGGAGCCTTCAAAAACGCCCCTGTTGGTGCGGGAAGCGGCGGCAGCAAGACATCTAGCTTTGCTGCGGCCATGAACACCGGGGTCAACTATATGAGCGATGTGGCGGCCAACCTGGGCAAAGGCACAGCAAAGGCTGCGAAAGAAGGGATCAGCAACCACATGGAGGGTGCGCGTGAATCCCTTTCCAACACCGCAGGCGGCAAGATCGCCTCGGCCATCAGGGAACAAGGCGCCTCACAGAGCACCAGTGAAGCTCCGACCGATTCCGGCAGTAGTGATGCCGGCTCAGACGTTCCCGATTCCAAGCACGACGAAGTGAACGACTTTGTTAACCGAAATTAGGCTGAAAAGCACTAACCAACGATGTAGGAGTTACACCGTTGGTTAGTGCCACAACTCCTTATCCAGAAAACAGAAAATCAAAAGCCAAGGCTTTAGCAGCTAAAATAAGCCTAACCCAATGACTCAGAGACTGTATTTTTCCAGTCCTTTTCCATTACCATCTGGAACCGAATCGGCTCATCCTGTCCCTCAAGCGCCAATTGGCCTACCTCTGCGGTAACATCAGCATATTCAGTAAGAAGCTCAAATAGCTTGCGCTTGTATTCGGTATCATCGTTACCCTTCAGATGATCACCCTTGGTTTCCAATACAGAGAAACGGAATTTGCCATCTTGAGTACCGTGTACGCAGGCCAGAAGATCTGGATAGACCCTATGGCGCTGCCAGCCCTGTAAACCATAGGAGCGCTGATTCACAGCAATACGATGCCACCAATGCACGCATTGATGCTCATCCAGATACCACGCCGTATTCTTCTCCAGGTCATTGAATTCCTTTTGATACACCTTCTCGAACAAGCTTTTTTCTAGCGGTTCGCCATTTTTTCTTCGTAGCAAGGGGTCAACGTCGGAAACATCGATTTCCAAGGTTTCCGCGATTTTCCAATTCAACGCAGGATCATTGGAGGATACGAGCCGCAGCGCGATTTCTCCGCTTTCCAGTTTTGCCCGGAACAATGACTCCGCCATGGCGTCCACCTGCTTACGCAAATCGGCCTTCATGGTCTGCACCAGATCTAACCGATTAACATAAATCTGTTCATCAGTGACGCCGTTGGCTCGCAAAGCTTCCAAGGTCTCGTCTAGCAAGCGCATCCCTTGCCAGGGATTTGGCACTACATCCAGCAACTGGCGCACCAGATATGGGGCATCTATACCCTCCTCTGGCATGACGTCGATATCTTCCTGTTCGAGGTCAAATACTGCCTGGCCGGCCTCTTTAGCCTTCCTGTCTAAGGTTACACGTGCCACCGTACGCTGTAGCGTATCGTCCTCCATTGAGGTTTTGGCGGCATCCAGAAACTGCAAGACCTCCCAATCAAGCGCTCCCAGAACATCTCGCTCATAATCCAAAGCGCGATAGCCATCGGGCGCACTGCTATCCTGATGCAACACTCGCGGCAGAAAAATCGGCGGCAGCCCCGCAAATTGGTCACTCCGTTTGATTGTTTCCCGGCGCATGTTACGGGCTTGCCCGCTGATTGGGTCTACTGCCTTAACGCTGGAAGCCAGATCAGCCATGCCTTCATCTTCCAGCCCCCTACGGACTCCATTGACCGCTTCCGTTACATCCTGGTCAAAGGTAAACACGTAACACTCATCCAGAGATTCCACACCGGTGGCCTGGGCATGTGGCTGGCGCAATACACGTCCGATCATTTGGGTCAGAGCGGTGGTAGCCGTTGTCCGTGAAAGGACAGCCAGCACATAGGCAAAGGGGCAATCCCAGCCTTCGCGCAGCGCGTCTTTAGTGATAATAAAACGCACCGGCGAAGTTGGAGATAGTAAATCTTCATCAGCCAACTCATCATCGCTGGAAGTCTTAAGACGGATATACTCTTCCTTTACACCAAGCTGGTCGCGCAGGTATTCACGGGCATCATCCGCGTGAACGAAACCGGCATCACGTTGATCCTTACCGGTACGCTCCACACGAATCAGCACAATGGGCCGAATATAGCGGCCAGATTCGTTCTGGAAAGATAATCCCGCCTGCTCCAGCTCCTGCTGCTTGGCATGGGCCAAAGATAACGTGTGCTTCCAGCCGCCCTTGCCCTCGTTGATCACATTGATAGGGAGCTTGATCATTTCCTCGTCTTTTAGATCCGCTCCAGGCACATTAACCAAGACATTAGACTGATGCTTACCGTTAGTGTTCGGGGTCGCAGAAAGCTCTAAGGTAAAACGCGGATTAAAACCAGCGAGGGTTTCGCGAGCGGTATCGGAATAGGCCTTATGCCCTTCATCGACGACAACCACCGGGCGCACCAGGCGCAGCACATTACCAAGGCTTTGTTTGACAGAAACAGACCCAGGCACCACACCATCACCGAACCCGAGATCAGCGAGATCATTCTGATCCAGATTGGGCACTTGATTCAGCAAGGCTTCGTTGGCATCGTTGTCATCTTCCAGCGGGAAGAACGAAGTAAAACGACCACTGTCGCGGAACAGGCGCAGCGTTTCCTTGGACTTTCGCGCTGCCGAAGGCAGCATCAGTAACATGACGCATAACTGACCCTCCACGTCCTGGCGAGTAAAGGCATCACCCTTTTCCATTAGCTTTACTCGCCCACCAGAGGCTCGCTCCAGCATCTGACGATAGGAGTGCTCCCGGTTCGCCAACTGCTTCCAGGTTTGCCGGTAAATCGCCTCAGACGGCACAACCCACAGCACCAGCCCCGTTTGCCGTTTAAAATAATCGGTTTGTATCCGTTCCAGCGCTGCCGTGGCCAGCAGTGTCTTGCCGCCGCCCGTGGGTACCTTCAGGCAAATATTGGGAATAGACAGCTCCAACCCATCATGGCGCGACAGGTAGGGCGCAACCACCGGGTCGCCACTCTTGTAGAGGTAGGGCAACAAGCGCTCGGTATTAAGTTGATCCCAGGCTTCCCGGCAGTAGTCGCCCAAGGTAGCTGTCTTGCCCTTGCTCTTCTGGAACTCAACGAAATCTTCGGCTTCTTCGCGTTGCTCAGCCAGTACCGTGAGGTAACGATTCAGCTTGCTGAGTACACCTTGCTGATATTCCTTCAGTTCCATACTTAGTCCCCCAGAATGCGGTGGACGGCATAGGGCAACTGGCAAAACTCGATGCGCCGGGAAGTCAGTTCCTTCTGGCTCATGAACTTGGCCACTGCAAAAACGATAGCGCGTTTCCCACCCTTGTTGCCATTCTCAATCGCCGTCACTCGCTCGGCATTCAGCGCAGCTTCGTTGGAGCGCAGCCATTCCTTGTCGGGCTGATAGAACAGGTGCACCCGGAACAACTCAGTTTCGCCAATCAAACCATCAGGTGCGGGTTTTCCGATTTTCTCTAATGACTGGCCTGTGGCGGTGTAGAACACATAGCGGGCCAGTGCTTCGAAGCCTGGCATGTCCTTGCCGGTCAGCAGGCTTTCAATATCGATTGGCTCACCCAAGGTGCAGTAGGTAAAGCTGCCACCCAGCCCTGATGCGGTTTTCTCGACCTTTCGCTCGCCGGTTACGGTCAGCACACCATCCTTGATTTGCTTTTTTATCTTGTCGTATTCCGGGCCATGCAGGTTTTCTATGGAGCAAACATGATCCATTACCTTCTTATGCTTCTTATCGTTTCCGAAAATGCTCCAAGTGATATTCTCTCGATGCAGCTCTTCTCGCTGAATTCCAGTGTAGGGATAACCCTTGATTACCCGGCGCAAACGCTCTGCCGTAAGGTTTTCAACATAGTCTTCGCACTCAATCAATATGAAGCGACGATGACCGTTATCTTTACTGTTTGCTTTAACAACAGCGTGACCTGTAGTTCCAGATCCGGCAAACGAATCAAGAACAATAGAATTTGGTTTAGTGCCGATTTGAAGAACCCTCTCCACTAGCCCAACAGGCTTCGGAGTAATGAATACATCTTCTGAACTCTCAAAGTTTAATATTTTCATAAGTGACTGCTTGGCCTCTTGGGTATGACCAACCTGAGAGTAGTCCCAGAAAGTTTGAGGAACCCGTCCGTCCTTGACCTCTGACAAAAATATCTTCGGAGCCGGAACATTATTGCCATCTTCCCCCCACCAAATACGACCCTCTTTATCTAGCTCCCAAAATTTCTCTTCGGAGATTCGCCAATATGAGCCTGATGGAGGGCCGGGAATAACCCGACCTCCTGGACATTCAATCGAATAGGTCCCTTTACTGTAATAGTTCCTTGCAGCCAAATTGTTTGGGCGCCAAGGCCCCCTCGGGTCTCCCGTGTCCCGATATGCTGCATTCTGTTGATCGCTTCGCTCTAGCAGGTTTGGAACCCATCTGACAGAGTTCTTCGCATAAACCAAAATATAGTCATGATCTTCAGAAAAGTGTCGAGCGCTACTTTTGGGGGCATAATTTTTCCTCCAAATTACAGACGCAATAAAGTTCTCTTCACCGAAAACTTCATCCATCAACAGTCGAAACCGGTGTACCTCATTATCATCTAATGAAATCCATATGCTTCCATCTTCCGAAAGAAGATCGTGAAGCAGATTCATTCTTGGCCACATCATGCAAAGCCACTTGTCATGTCGCTCCAAATCTTCCTTATCCACTGGGTTGGCTGACTTCTTCAGCCACTCTTTCATCAGCGGGGAACGTACATTATCGTTGTAACACCAGCCTTCATTGCCCGTGTTGTACGGCGGATCGATAAAGATACAATCCACCTTTCCAGCATGCGTGGGCAACAGGGCTTTAAGCGCCTCCAGATTGTCACCTTGAATGATCAGGTTGTCATCTAGTGCCGCTTTTTTTCCTTCTGCCGGCAGAGACTTCTTCGGCACAACCTGTAATTCGCGGAATGGCACACCAAGGTGATGGGAGTAGACAAACTGCTTACCCTTAAAGTCAATCGTGGGCATTAAAGACTCCTAATCCAATCGAAGCACGCCTTGAAGGCGGGCATCTGCTGTTCAATCTCTGCTGCGCTCATTGTTCGCAACTGCTGTTCCTGTTCGATAATGGCCTCTTCGCCTTTATCTTGCGCACCGGTTACTTGTTCGATACAGCCTCGCGGCCAAGCCCACACTCGGGAGTCTTTAAGGTCGTCATGGCTGCCTTGTGCGACGGCCTGCCCCTCATCGTCTGACGCAAAGCAGGCCCAAATATCCGCCGCGCTCCATTGATTGCATTTTTGCGGTAGCCCATTGCCACTTAAGGTAAATCCATTCTCTGGCTGCAGCCTTTCCAAAACAGCCTTGGCCTTGATAATATCGTCCCCATCACGCGGCAATAGATCGCTCTTCCTCGCGCTAGTGTAGGCAAAATCCAAGTCTGCAATGGCACAGGCACGAATATCCATAGCCTTCAGAACGGATAACGCCTTGGCAAAGTTGTTACAACCTCCGACGGAAACAAAGGCAATGTGATCCAGATCAGGGGAACGGCCATAAAGCTTCTCGTAAGCTAGCGGCAACAACCTCCGATCCGTTTTCCCTTCACAAAGGACGATCCGATCAGCAAAGTAGATGTCCACCAAGTTGCCCAGTTCAAAAAGAGTCTGCGACTGACTTTCCGCGCCTTCAATGGCCTCATGAACTGCTTGATTAAGAGGCTTGCGAGCGGTTACACCATCATCTACTGAATTGCCCACGATCACGGTATTTTGTGCATTATCACGGCTTAACATCAGCGGGGAATGGGTAGAGAAAACGACCTGAAAACCCGCATTTGAAAGTGTCTTCAAGGCCTCACGTAGTCTTCTTACACCTTGAGGATGCAAATACAGCTCGGGCTCATCAATGAGCAACAGACGACGAGAGACTTGATCTCCTTCGGTTCGGCGCACATCAGCCAGGTAGCGGATCAGAGCCATTTGTATGGCACGCTGAGCCCCCGTACCTACCTGATCAAAGCGGCGTCTGTCTCCGCTTACCTCGTCGGTTACGTGCAGATCCCCAGCTTTAAAAAACTCCTTAATATCCACAACCTGCAGATCCAAATCTAACGCCAAGCCAGGAAAGAACTTATCCAGAGCTTCAGAAGCATTGGTATCAAATTGCTGCAGGTGTTCGGAGCGCTGCTCCCCTTCGGTCGTCAGCACACTACGAATGGTATTAAGTGCAGTCGTAAGCTCTCCATGAGCAGCTAGCAAAGGAGCCATGATCTCATCCAGCAGCCCTTTGATCGTCGTTCCGCTTTTGGCTTTACCGAGATCCTCACTAATATCGTGCATGGCTAACACATGAAGGGGATCAGGCAACAAGGCAGAGACGGCCTGAGGGAGGCCTGAAGGGTAAGAGCGCCAATGCTCGGGAAGTCCATCCTGTGGGCACTCATCCACTTGCCATACTTCCTGCGTATTGGCATTTGCCCTCGCTCCCGTGGCAACGACACGAATCCACAGCCGTCCGTCCCGGCAATAAGGCGCTATCGCTCGCCTATGATTATCACTAGGAATTAGTCTCAAGACACCGTCGTCAATACCATCGACACAAGCGGCAACAATGATGGGCTTCTGGGAATCATTAAAGTCCGTTGCTTTTAATGCACCAGGCTTCAGCACCCAGCGAATGGCTTCCAATATGGTGGACTTTCCAGCGTTGTTCTGCCCTACCAGTGGGGTATATCCGTCCAGCGGGAGAGTTACATTTCGGCAAGCCCTGAAATTTTCGATATAAATGCAGCTAACACGGTGCATCATCCATTCCTTTATTATTCAATTCCATTTTTATGAGATTCAACGATTCCTGGCTAAGCAGCTACAAAGGTGGCCATTGGCGGGCAGTGTGGACGACATTCAGTATACGAACTTGCTCCCCCACAGTGTCATAGACCAGCATGTAATGCTTGTGGACCACCAGCTCTTGGCTGTCAGCGACCAAGCCCTGCCTCCCACTATTGGGATTATCTAGCAGCCGTTGAGCGGCTTCGGAAAAGAGCTCATCAAGCTCCAAGGCCGCAACGGGGTTCTCTTGCTCAATGAAGTCGTAAATATCTTCGCGATCCTGAATCGCCTCAGGCGTCCAAAACAGCTCCATCATTTACCGGAAGCCATACGCGCCCTCGTGGCGGCACGACGGGCCGCAAACTTCGCCTCGACGTCTGCGGCCGGCACGAGCTGCCCGGTATCAGCAGAAGAACGAGATTGCTCAACCTTGTCATTCAGCCAGGTTTCATAACCCGCCCCGACCTCCTGCTGCGCGACATAGTCTCGCATGAAGTCACGCAGGAGCTGAGCCCCGGTACGGTCATGGGACTTGGCCACGGTAGCAAAAGCACTTTTCAGGGATTCATCGACTCGGAAGGTAAAAGTGGCATCACTCATAATGCTGACCCTATGTGTTACACGTTAAGTGCATGGTAGCACATAGCGCTCAACAGTAAATCCGCCCCTCTATTCAATAGAATGGCCGTCGCCAGCTATCTTTTTTTCACCTAAATACAACAGGTTATCTCTAATGACGACAAAATCCGGGTCAGCGCCTGATTCCTGCAGCCCGCTGCATCGCTACCAGGCTTGCCTGGTCGAGCTGGCCGATCCGGCCTTTCAGCAAGCATTCCACCAGGAACAGGTCTACCTGCAGCTCTGCTGCTGCAGTTTCTGCATCCCAGCCCTTGGCCGCAATATGTGCTTTCAGCCGTATCATGGCATCACTACGGGCCTTGAGGTCGGCCCGCTCTGCAGGGTTGTCCTCGATGGCATCCCAAACGCTGGTGAATGTTGATTGGTTCATTCCGCTCTCCATAGCCTGAGCATATCCCTTGCCACCGTTATTACCCCGATCCAAGAATGACAGCAACCGCCAGGGCCGCTACCACAGCACGAATTCCAGAGGCACTGTACTGGATGAAAAAAGGTACAGTACAGGTACACTCACACGTTTGGGATGCTTTCGGATAATTACGCTAATTTACTGTTATTAAAGTACTTTTCATTACGGCCAGCTACGCCACCCTACTCTTGATTTTGCTGGCTTTGCGGTATACCTTGCCAACTCATAATCGATTGGTCCCAGGTTCAAGTCCTGGTGGGCCCACCAATTTTCTCTCTACCGTATCTGTCTTCACTCTTAACCCCCTATACACTCAAGACCATCCCGTCAGGCAGACCTATAGCAGTGAAAGAACCCTCCTCTACCCGAAAAAGACAGGGGGCACTTTTGGGGGTAGCTTGGCAGGCTCAGTGCAGATACCCCCCATAGCAACGACCGAAGCCTCCTCTGCACTCTAGCTGCACTCTGGATTTAAACTCCCCTATGGACGTTATGTGTTTCCGGGTAACGGTGAGCCGCGAAAATAGAAGACGTGTGGCCGGAAAGAATTTCCGGCCACGGGGAAAGCTATAGTTTTTTAACTCGCCGGTTTTTGCCTTTGATTTTGCCTTTCAACAATCGCTCCAGCGCCAGGTCAGCGCTGTCACGATCAATAGCCACATAGGCTTGATAATCCGTGACGGTAATCTTGCCCACCTTGTTGCCGGCAATACCCGCATCACCGGTCAGCGCACCCAGAATATCGCCAGGGCGAAGTTTGTCCTTGCGGCCAGCGCCGATGCACAACGTAATTGTCGGGGGCTGCAAGGTGTCACCTTCACGGGGTTTGAGGCTGCTCACCGGGTGCCAGTTCAGAGGCGCGCCCTGCAATTCTTCAATGGCCATGGCACGGCGGGATTCACGCGGCGCCACCAGGTTGATGGCCAACCCTTTTTCACCGGCACGGCCAGTGCGGCCGACACGATGAATATGGGTCTGCGGCTCATGGGAGAGTTCCGCATTGATGACCATATCCAGGTTGTCGATATCCAGCCCCCTCGCTGCCACATCCGTGGCCACCAGCACGGACAGGCTGCGGTTGGCAAACAGTGTCAGTACCTCATCCCGCTCACGCTGCTCAAGGTCACTGTTGAGCACCATGGCCGACATCCCCTGCCGGCAAAGCTGGTTCACCACGTCCTGACATTGTTTTTTGGTCACGCAGAACACCACGCAGGACACCGGCCGGAAACAGGCAATAGCACGGGCCACCGCCTCTTCCCGTTCAGCAGGTTCTACCTCGTAGTAGCGCTGTTCGATCTGGCTATTATCGTGGAGCGCTTCCACTTCTACATGCTGGGGGTTGTTCATGAAGGTTTCCGCCAGCTGCTTGATCCCTGCCGGATAGGTAGCCGAAAACAACAGGGTCTGGCGACGTGATGGCGTCTGCCGGATCACCTCGGCAATGCTGTCGTAGAACCCCATATCAAGCATGCGATCCGCTTCATCCAGCACCAGGGTATTCAGCCCTTCCAGACTCAGCGTACCCTTGCTCAAATGCTTGAGTACACGTCCCGGCGTGCCCACCACGATCTGGGCGCCATGTTCCAGAGAACCAATCTGCGGGCCGATGGGTTGCCCACCACACAAGGTCAGCACCTTGATATTGCCGGGACCGCGGGCCAGTCGGCGAATTTCCCCGGCCACTTGATCGGCCAGCTCTCGGGTGGGGCACAACACCAACGCCTGGCAACCGTAATAGCGTGGATTCAATGGATGCAGCAGGCCAAGACCGAAAGCCGCCGTCTTGCCACTGCCGGTGCTGGCCTGGGCAATCACGTCATGCCCTTTGAGCACAAATGGCAGGCTTTGCGCCTGCACCGGCGTCATGGTGGCGTAACCCAGGGTACTCAGGTTGGCGAGCAGTTCCGCAGACAGCGGCAGGGAAGCAAAAGAAGCATCAGTCACGGGAGCAGCCTGTGGCAAAGAAAGGTGGCAAGGAAACACTGACAACGCACGGCCAGCGCATGCCTAGTGTAGCAGTTGTCGCATTGCGGTGAGGATCAAATTGTGCGGCGACTGGGGCCTCCGACTGACACCTCTGATATAGTACCGGCAACCGGGAAATCTGTTGATCATGTCATTATTCCATCGCCCCGCATGCCTGACTCACCTGCACCGCGAAGAGCTCGCCACCGGACTGGTGCGCGTGGGCTGTCACTATGCCCCTGAGCGTCTCTGCGACGACAGCTTTGCCCAGGCAGAGATCCCCATGCCGCCCACCCTGAGTACGGCGGTGGCCAAACGCCGCAGCGAATACCTGGCAGGTCGATGGTGTGCCCGCGAAGCGCTGGCAATGCTGGGCATTAAGGGCATCCCGGCCCTGGGACCCGACCGGGCACCACAATGGCCCGCAGGCAGCCTGGGCAGCATTACCCATAGCCAGGGCATTGCTGAAGTGATGGTCGCCGACGCACGCCATTGGCTGACCGTAGGATTGGACACAGAGCAATGGCTCAGCGCAGAACGGGCAGCCCGTCTATGCCGGGAGTTGCTGACACATGAAGAACGGGAACAGCTGGAAGGGTTATCGGATATTCAGCGCGCCAATCGCATCACGCTGATTTTTTCCGCCAAGGAAAGCCTGTTCAAGGCGCTCTATCCGATCACCGGCAAACGCTTTTATTTCCATGACGCGGAGCGCCGGGACACACGCTCTCTGACCCTGCTGAAAACCTTGTCGCCAGACTGGAAGATTGGTGCCACCATTCCTTTTCGCTGGCGCGAACGGCAGCAAGGCGTGCTGAGCTGGATTGCGCTGCCCCGTTAGCGGGCTATGCTGCCATGCCCTTGCGGCACAGCCGTGGGCAGTCTTCACACAACGCCGTCTCCGGCAAACGAAAACGAATACAACAGGTACGACGCACGGTGATCACGGTACCGGTGTTGGCGTTCATCCTATCTTGGTAGGCCCCGAACAAGGGGTTTTTGTCACCGTTTTCAAAGGTGGGCTGATCAAGTAATGCCAGCCCCGGCGCCCAGAACATCTCCGGCAAACCCGCCCCTTTCAACTCTCCCGTGAACCAGTGGATATAACGGCTGGCATTACTCCACAGTACCCGGGGTGACAGCCCCAATGCCTGCCGCCAGGCAGTGATAACCGGCTGCAGGTTATCCCGCATTATTGCCTCGAAACGGGACAGCGGATGCGCGGATGCCACAAGTTGTTGTCCGTCATCCGGCAACACAAAGACACCCGGCAACCCCTGCGCATCCACCTCGACCGCCAGGACGTCCACTGACAAAGGCAATTCTCGTTGCAGGATCAGGTTGGCCGCAAGCACCGGCGGCAACAGCCGCAAGAAATAGTATTTACTCCAGATAGAGAGCAGCGCCCGCTCATCTTCTCCCTTCAAGTCAGGACGAAATTGATACAACGACTGCCGTAACCGTTGTGCATCAAACAGATCACTCAACGGGATAGCCGTATCGTTCGGCTCGGCCAAGCGTAACAAGTCGCCATAGGAAGAGAAGCCCCCTTGAAACAAGGGGGCCAGAGCAGGAATCATCAGCTTGCGCAGGCCGTTTCGAGCGGCCGGCTCTGCCGTTCTATCAACGCATCCACCACTTCCTGGGAGCGCACCGCTAGGATCGACAACAGGGTGTCGCTGAGGCCATGGGTTTCTTCACAACATCCCTGCAGGAACACATTGGCATGGCAGCCTGCAGTCATGGGCAATCGGTAGCAGCGCTCCACCCCTTTCTCGGACATCCAGTCCGCCATTGGCGACAGCAACTGCTCATGCCCATTGCGGTTATAACCGGTGGCCAGCACCACACCGTCGTAGACTTCGGTCTGTTCCACGCCGGTGTCCTTGTTGCGCAGGGTCAACAGCACCCGGGTACCATCATTCTGTACACCAACGATATCGCGGTTGGACAGGAATCGGTGCTGCACCTTGCCGGTCACTTTCTGCAGGTAAAGGCGCTCGTAGATCTGCTCAATTTCCGCCAAATCTACTACCGCATAATTGGTCTGACTGAAACGCTTGAGAAAATCCTGCCGCTCGGATTGCGGCCGGGCGTAGATAGTATCCGTGAACGATGGATCGAAGATTTCGTTCACAAAAGCACTGTCGTCGGCCGGGTGCAGGGCCCGGCTTCGGCTGACCAAATCCATCTTGCCATCCGGGTACTGGTCCATCAGATCCAGATATATTTCAGCGGCGCTCTGGCCTGCACCAATCACCGCAATACGCGGTGTTTCGTGGCGACCAAAACGCTCATATTCATGTTTATAGCGCGATGAGTGAACCATGTTGTCACCCATCTTGCCTGCGAACACCGCCGGAATTTTCGGGTAACCACCGATACCGATCACCAGATTTCGAGTGAAAATCTCTTTCTCGCTACCGTCGGCATTGCGCGAACGCACACGCACCCATTCCACTTCGCCACCCTGCTCCACCGGCTCAATGGCAATCACTTCCTGGCCATAGTGCACATGCTCTTTAAACTGATCGGCGGACCAGCGCATGTAATCGTTATATTCCACACGGGTAGGAAAGAACGTGCCCATGTTGATAAACGAATCGAGACGATTGTTGTCGTGCAAATAATTAACAAAGGTGAAACGGCTGGCGGGATTGCGCAGGGTCGCTAGGTCTTTCAGAAATGACACCTGCATGCGAGTGCCTTCCAGCAACATGCCACCGTGCCATTCGAAGCGGGGTTGTTTTTCCAGGAAGCAGTAGCGCAGCCCTTGCAGGTCACTTTGCTCTTCCAGTGCGATAGCAATAGCCAGGTTCGCCGGGCCAAAGCCGATACCAACAACATCGTATTCCTGAGAATGAACGCTCATGGGGGGAATGTCCTCAATGTGGCGGAAGCCTGTCCTTGCTTCCGGGTTATCCATACACCGACACATCGAGAATTACCGACATGCCAGCCACCTGCTGCCGGATAGTGGTGGGCAGCGCGCCATGGCGGTTCAGCGTGAAAAATCCGAACCGTGATTTTCAGCTCAGCTCGCAACGCTCAAAAAAAGCATCACGATGCAGCACCATCAGGGCTGCGCGCTTGTGCGGAAAATCAAACTCCTTTGGCTTGGCAAATCGCCTGGCTTGAAGGTGTTGAATCATCCTGTCGTTATCCGAACGGGGCTCGGACACGATCCGCGTAGTGCGGCAATCATCGAGAAACAGGTAATGGCAGAGCGCATTCAGCCATGCCTTTACCTTGTGCGGGCCACGGTGATGGTCTTCGCCCACCAGCATGTGAATCCCGCGGTCAAAATCCTGTGCATCGTAATAGGGAGCGATGCGATCTTCCTTTGTCCAGTACGCTTCAAAATACGCGAACGGCTCGTCATCAATGCAACCGATAAGGTTAAGCACTCGCGGATCCTTCGCCTGGCTTTCCAGATAGCTGCGATGCTCCTCCAGTGTGCCGCTCTGCTCCCAGAAGGCAGCCACACGCTCGCTGTTCTGCCAGCGCATGAAACGGTGCAGGTCTTCCTCAATATCCAGCGTGCGCA
>Ga0115012_10000423_pt1 | contig 23789 bp, 25 predicted proteins | sample TroAtlMetagenome_FD_88706 | JGI IMG/M metagenome (GOLD analysis project Ga0115012, IMG submission 88706) | Marine eukaryotic phytoplankton communities from Atlantic Ocean - Tropical Atlantic ANT10 Metagenome | ecosystem: Environmental > Aquatic > Marine > Oceanic | place: Tropical Atlantic...
AAGCGGAAGTTCTCCAGAAATTTTTATGTCATTCAGCTTATATCTCTTACCCTCATTTAGAACCAAGGTTATAAAAAGTTCTTGGAGATCATCGCTTATTGAAACTTGTGATGAAGTTATTTCAAATTGTAGATACCCTCTATCTTTATAGAATGATTCTAGATTTTCTAAATCAGTTCTTAGCTTTTCTTTGGTATATCTGTTGTCACTAGTAAAGATTGAAAGTATTGATCCTTCAGATAATTCAAAAACTCGTTTTACTTCATAATCAGTAAAAGCATTATTTCCAATTACTTCTATTGCTGAGATAGCTGTTGAAGTTCCTTCATCAACATCTATATCAACTTCTACTCTGTTCCTAGGTCTATCCTTTTGAGTTACTACGACAGTGGCTCCATACCTTCCCTGTTGTGAATATTGTGCTTGTAGCCCTCTTGTTATTAAATCCAGTGTTGCTCTTTTTAGAACTGACCCCTCTCTGATGCCCTCACCATTTAATGCTCCTAGCAAATCTTCAGTTTTGATAGCTGAATTTCCGTCTATGTATATATTCGATATCGTTGGTCTTTCTTTTACTGTTATATAGAGAATGTTTCCTTCTGATCTAAGTCTAATATCATCAAATTGGCCTGTGGCAAAAAGTGTTTTTATCACTCTTTGATAATCAGTCTTATCAACCCTATCACCGATCGTAATAGGCACAGTATCCAAAACACTACCCAGCGATACCCTTTGAAGACCTTCGATTCTTATGTCATCGACAAGCATGTCAGCTTGAGAGTTCAAGGCAAAGATAAGTGCTAATGTAGTTAATATTTTTTTCAAATTATTCTCGCTATATCATTCATCATCACAAAAACGAATAAAGTTAGTACTAATAAGAGACTTAGATTCATTAAAGCCACTTTTAGTTTCAAACTTATTGGAGATCCTTTAAGTTTTTCCACTAAGATAAACAAAAATTGACCCCCGTCAAGCATTGGTAATGGTAAGAGATTAAACGCTCCAAGACTAATACTCAATATCCCTAGCAATAAAAGGAAGGGAATTAGGCCAGACACTAAAGAATCACCAGCTACTTTAGCTATTCCTACTGGGCCACTTAAGTTTTCAAACCCCATTGTTCCATTAAGTGTTTTGAAAAGAAATTTAAAAGTATTCTTAATCCAAAAGATTGTCTGGTTGTAGCCAAAAACTATAGAAGATGAAAAAGAGTTTGCTTCAGGGCCAAGTCGCAAACCATATGAGGTTCCTTCTTGTTTAGAAGGAAGGGTAATATTCAAGGCCCTGCCATCTCTTTCTATCCCCACGTCTATTTGCTGGCCAAATTTATTTAAGGCCATTGTGGCTTGATACATTGAGTTTATATTTTCTTGATTGATTCTAGTAATAGTATCTCCGGAAATGAAGCCAACTTTCTCAGCAGTGCTTTCAGTCTCAACATATTCGATGCGAGGCTTAAAATCTGCAAAAGGCACAATTCCAAAAAACTGTGAAGGTGATTGCCCTTCCTCAAATTTCAGATTAATGACATCTTTCTGAAGGTAAACTTGGTTTTGATCTTTGTAATCAAATAACTCAATATTTACATCTCCTGTGTAGCCAGTTAAATCTAGGAGCTCAATCTCTAAGGCCTGAACTGAATCAATCTCTGTGTTATTTACTGCGACTACTTCATAAAATTTTTGATTGTCTATTTCTGCAACTTGAGCAGAAACCATATCTGATTGTTTGGGAATAAAAAGACCAACTAATGTAAATACAAAGAAGGCTAAAATAAAATTGTATATAGGTCCTGCTAGAACAACTAGTGACCTTTCTAATGCTGGTCTATTAGCTAGTACATATTTTTTTTCTTCGGTGTTCAGCTTATTGTAATTTTCTGTATCAGCTGGATCATGAAAGGCAACATAACCACCGAAAGGTATGGCAGAAAGTGAGAATTTAACATTATCTTTATTTTTCCACTTATATAAATCAGGGCCAAACCCGATGCTGAATTTGATAATTTTTATTTTGAAGTATCTAGCAACTGAATAATGTCCATATTCATGAAATGTTACTAGGATTAAAAAAAGTGTTAAAGCTCCAATTAGTGCATACATTTAGTTCCCTTCTATAAAATTTACTATCTCAAGCCTATTTGTTTCTAATTCCTGAATTGAATTTACTTCTTTCTTATCAATCAGGTAGTAATTATCCAGTATCAGGTTATATATATCACCAAATTTTATCTCTTTATTTAAAAACTTTTTCACTGCGATATCATTCAAAGTAGCAAAAACTAAACCGCTATTATCTTCACTTTTCATTACATCTAGAGTTATATCTCTACGCTTTTTTCGGTCCTCCGGAAAGTGTTCGAGACTTAGATCAATATCTCTATTTAAGAGGTCTAGAGAAAAGTCTTTTTTCACGTCTTTTGAATGCTCTCCTAACAGCCCGTATGCAAGAGGAATAATCATACTTGGCTGAGACATTTGGGCTTCGACTGAACCATCTTTAAATTCAAGCATTGAATGGATAATGCTTTGCCTATGAATCATGATATCCAATAATTCTGGATCAAGAGAAAAGAGGTACTTAGCCTCAATTAGTTCAAAGCATTTGTTGACTAAGGTTGCAGAATCAATAATAATCTTTGCTCCCATATCCCAATTAGGATGCTTAAGAGCTTCTTCAGGTGTTTTATTTTGCAATTCACTCAATTTTTGACCAACGAAAGGCCCTCCTGAAGCTGTCAAGTAAACCTTAGATATTTCGAATAAATCTTTATTTTTTAATGCTGTGAATAAAGAGAAATGTTCTGAATCTATTGGAATAACTTGGGTTTTTGCTTGCTTGCACTCGTGCATAATCTGTTTGCCAAAAACTACCAACGATTCTTTATTAGCCAAAAGAAGCTTTTTGCCAGATTTTGCAGCATCAATAGTTAGATCAATACAATCAAAAGAACTAATTGCAGATAAATAAATATCACTCTTATTGTCATTTAAGTATTTTCTAAGAGAATGCATAGAATCAAAAAAATTAATTTCAGCAGGACATGAGGCCATTATTTCTGAGCGAGCTTCAGCATCAGTAACAAATACATTTTTTGGTTTATGTTTTTCTAAAAGCTCAACTGCCAAGTCAATATTTTTATTGCAAACTAAGACATCAAGCTCAAATTTTGATGGGTACTTTTCGATTACACTTAAAGCCTGGGTTCCTATTGAACCTGTGAAACCAAATATTGATATCCGGCTCATTTTCCAAACCTACGCTGTCTTTGTTTAAATTCATCAAGAATATTAACAAAATCATCTTTGTTAAATTCAGGCCAAAGTTTTTCTGTGAAAAATAGCTCTGAGTAGCCAATATTAGGCAATAAGAAATTACTTAATCTCATATCACCCCCAGTTCTAATGAAAATATCGATATCACTTTCTCCAATCTGAGTATATTTTAAAAAATTATCTTGATTGAGCTCTATACCTTTAGCTCTTGCAGCTTCTATAGCATTAGCCATGTCCCATATTGCACCATAATTTAATGCAACTGTAAGAGTAAATTCGTTTAAGTCTTCGGTTTCTTTAATGCACTTACTAATTCCATCTTGTGCTTTTTTTGGCATTGAATTTATATCACCAATAAAATTTAATTTAATACCATTACTTTTAATTTCTTCAAGTTTTACATCGACACCAAAATTTATGAGATTCATCAATGCATTTACTTCAAAATCTTGTCTATTCCAATTTTCTGTTGAGAAGGCATAAACAACTAAGCGTTCTAGGGAGTTCTCTTTTGCTGTTTTAACAATCTCAATTAAGGTTTCAATGCCTTTTCTGTGGCCTGATGCAGATGGTAAGTTATTTTTTTTTGCCCACCTTCTGTTTCCATCCATTATGATGGCAGCTACTTTAGGGCCAGACATTAGATAGTTAAGAGATCCTTCTCCTTGGAAGCCAATGAAGAATCAATAAGGTCGATAAATTTTGTTGTTATGTCTTGAATATCTTTTTCAGAATCTGAGATGTCATCTTTTGTTAATTCGCCTTCTTTCTCTAAATTCTTCATGGCTGTAATAGCATCTCTTCTTACGTTTCTTACAGCAATCCTTCCATTTTCAGCTTCAGCTTTTGCTTTCTTAGTTAAATCTATACGAGATTCTTCAGTAAGAGGTGGCATGATTATTCTTATCACATCTCCTGCTACTGTAGGGTTTATTCCAAGATCTGATTTTTGAATTGCTCTGTCTATTTCTTGAACTAGACCTTTATCCCAAGGAGATAAACTTAATGTTTTTGAATCTTCAACAGTTATAGAACAACACTGGTTAAGTGGGGTCAAAGTACCGTAATAATCCACCTGAATTCCGTCAAGCATAGCTGGGTTTGCTCTACCTGTTCTAATTTTTTTTAAGCTATCATTAAAACTATTAAGGGATGATTGCATCCTGCTTGTACATGATTCTAAGATTTCTTCGTAACTAGCCATTTGATATTAATGTACCTATTTCCTCACCTTTTACTATACCAAGTAATGCTCCTTCTGACTCGTAATTGAATACTTTAATGTTCATTTCATTGTCTCTTGCTAGTGTTAGCGCAGTTGTATCCATGACTTTTAGATTTTTCTGAATAGCTTCGTCAAAAGTTAAAGAATTAAATAGTAAAGCATCAGGATTTTTCTTTGGATCATCAGAATAAACACCATCTACTTTTGTTGCTTTAAGCATTAAATCGGCATTAATTTCTATCCCTCTGAGGCAAGCTGCCGTATCTGTAGTAAAAAAGGGATTTCCTGTTCCTGCCGTGAATATGACAACAAAACCCTCATCTAATAAATGTATTGCCCGCCTTCTGTCATAGTGCTCGACAATACCAGGCATCGGTATTGCAGACATTACTCTGGTTTTAATTCCATTTCTTTCGAGAGAATCTCTTAATGCTATGCCATTCATAACTGTAGCTAACATACCCATATGATCTCCAGCCACCCTATCTATTCCGTCTTGATTAAGCTCTTGTCCTCTAAATAAATTACCACCACCAATTACTAAGCCAACAGATACATTCTGCTCAACAACAGTTTTTATTTCTCTAGACATAAAATGCAGAATTTTAGGATCAATACCTTGACCTGCTAAACCAGCAACTGCTTCACCACTATATTTAAGAAGAATTTTTTTGAGAGGCTTAGCTGTGATCACTCACCAACCTTTTTTCTCAAAAAGCCTATGATTTTAGAATCACCTAATAAGTCTTTTATTTTCTTATCAGGATCTTTGATAAATGGTTGCTCTACTAAGGAGTTTTCCATTTTAAATTTATTTAATTTGCCCATTATAATTTTTTCTTTAATTTCTTCAGGCTTGTTTTCGTTTGCCAGAGTTGCTAATGCTATTTCTTTCTCTTTATTTAAAATAGATTCATCTATGTCTTCCGGGTATAGAGCCATTGGGTTATTAGCTGCTACTTGCATAGCAATATCTCTGCCAACTGTTTCATCTCCAGAATCCATTTTTACAATTGCTGCTAATTTGTTATCGGAATGTTTGTAAGATGCTACTACACCCCCTTCTAATGAAATTTTTTCGAAATATGAAACCTTAATATTTTCACCAATTTTTTGAATAATGCCTAAAAGCTCATCTTTATATTTTGCATTTAGATCATCTAAGTCTTCAGGGTTATTTTTAGCACAAAAGTCTGATAATTCACTTAAGAAAGCTTGAAAACTTGCATCTTTTGCAGCAAAGTCTGTCTCTGTATCAACTTCAACAATAAAAGCTGTATGCTCTGAAGATCCAAGCACAATAGCCCCTTCATTAGTTGCTCTGCCTGACTTTTTCTCTGCCTTTAAGACACTTTTCTTTCTAAGAACTTCAATTGCTTTATCTATATCACCGTCAGATTCCATTAATGCTGACTTGCAATCCATCATTGAAATGCCAGTTCTGTCCCTAAGTTCTTTGACTAGTTGAGCTGTGACCATTATTTATCTGTTTTTTTGGCTGCTGGTTTTTTAGCAGTTGTAGCTTTTTTGGCTGCTGGTTTTTTAGCAGTTGTAGCTTTTTTGGTTTCTACTGTCTCTTCTTTTTTTGCTTCAGCCTTTTCTTTAACTTCTGCCTTAGCCTCAACTTCTGCTTCTGGCTTTTCTTCAGCTTTTACTGAAACAGCTTTTGTCGTAGTGTTTAGTGAGAAGACTTTCGGACCTTTATCTCCATCAAGTTTTTGGACTAATCCCTGTTTTCTTGCTGAATCTTGGCCTTCTAAAATTGCTTCAGATAATAGATTCAATACAAATTTGATTGTTTTTGAAGAATCATCATTTATTGGAACAAAATTAGTTAGATTGCTTGGATTGCTATTAGTATCTACCAAGCCATAAACAGGTATTCCCATTTTCAATGCTTCCTGAACTGCTATTTTTTCATTCTCAACATCAATAACAAAAAGCGCATCAGGTAAACCTTTCATATCCTTCACGCCATCAAATACTAGTGAAAGTTTTTTCATTTCTTTCTCAAGCATTACAGCTTCTTTTTTAATCATAGATTCTAATTCACCAGAGGCTTTATTTTCTTGGTACTCAAGTAATTTATTTATTGGGACTTTAATTGTCTTCCAATTAGTTAGCATGCCACCTAGCCATCTGTGTGAAATATATGGCATACCAGTTTTTTCTCCGAATTCAGAGACGTAACTAGATGCAACTCTCTTGGTGCCAACAATCATTACTTTATTGCCAACTGATGAAAGCTTTCTAAATGTTTCATATAGTTCAACAATTTTTTCTTGTGTCTTGTAGAGATCAATAATGTGGATGTTATTTTTTTCGCAAAAGATGTAATCCTCCATATGTGGATTCCAAAATCTCTTTCTGTGCCCAAAGTGTGCACCAAGTTCAAATAACTGTTCTATGCTTATGTTTACTTTACTCATATAAGTCTTCAATTAAGGTCTGCATATAATAAAGGTTTTTAGGCTTCTGGTAAAACCATTTAACAATATTTAATGCACCTTGTGCATAAATGTTCCTGTTTGCAGTTGAATGTTTGATCTCAAGTTCTTCAAAATCGTTTGATATCTTGGCTTTATGCCAATTACCATGCTCACCTTCTCTTATACTTTCTATCTTTTTTTCTTCAATATTTGCTGATTTTGCAAGTGAAATAGCTGTCCCAGATGGTGCATCAATCTTAGATTTGTGATGTTTTTCTGAAATATTTATATCATAACTACCTTGAACTTTCTTGATAGTAGTTAATAGGTTTATCATTAAAGCAGTTAGAACTGAAGTATTAGGAGCTATGAAAATAGGGAATTCATTGGATAGAATTTTGAGCTCTTCCATCTGTTCTTGACTTAAACCAGTAGTGCAAAAAAGTAATGGCTTCTTTAATTCTCTATACCATGAAAGACGAGTTTCGATATTCTCTCTAGTAGCAAAATCAACTATACAATCAAATGGTTTATCAACTTTCTTGCTAAAAAAACTACCAGATGGTTCTGAAAAATGATGGGCACCAACATCAGAGCCTAAATACTTTGAGCTATCACTGACTATAAAATTTGTTACTTCAATGGATTCATCATTCATTATTTCTTTGATGACAGCTCGGCCCATTTTTCCTGATGCGCCAACTAAAGCAATATTGATCATTTAAATTTTTTGTTTATTTTTGAGGCAAAGTTATCAGCTTCATGAAAATTTTCTTCTGTGCCTAAAAATGCTGATTCAATTGCAGATTTTTGTTTAGAAGAAAGTTTTGATGGTGTCTCCACTACCACTCTTACAAATAGGTCTCCTGTGGTTTTGCCTCTCAAAGATCCTGCACCCAAGTCACGCAACTTAAATATTTTTCCAGTTTGTGTTTCAGGTGGAATTTTGAGTAATACTTTTTTAGATAGAGTTGGTATCTCTATTTCTGCTCCAAGAATTGCTTGGTCAACTCTAATTGGTACCTCGCAATATAGGTGATTTCCCTCTCTTTCAAGAAAATCATGTTTTTGAACCTGAACTACGATGAATAGATCACCATGCTCACCACCATATTGGCTTGCTTCTCCTTCACCAGATAATCTAATTTTATTTCCAGTATCTACTCCAGCTGGAATATTCACAGAAACTTTTTTATTTGAATTTGGAAGTCTTATTTCAACATCTTTTCCATAAACAGCTTCCTCTAACGACATTTCAAATGCCATTTGAATATTTCTGCCCCTTGGAGGCCTTCGGCTTCCAGCTCTACCAAAAATATCTCCGAAAATATCTCCAAAGATTTCATCTCCAAAAATATTGTTAAAAATGTCATTAATATCTACATTCTGGAACCCAGATTGGCCAAAGTTACTATTAACTCCTTGATGGCCAAATTGATCATAGGTTTGTCTTTTGGCTTGATCGCTCAATACTTCATAAGCTTCTGCTGCCTCTTTAAATTTGGCTTCTGCTTCTGAATTTCCAGGGTTTTTATCAGGATGATATTTAATTGCTAATCTTTTGAAGGCCTTCTTGAGTTCTGGAGCTGAAACATTTCTGTCAACTCCAAGAATCTCATAATAGTCCCTTTTCACAATTACTTATCTTTTTCGTCATCAACTTCTTTAAACTCAGCATCAACAGCATCTTCAGGCTTGTCATCTCCACCTTCTTCTGTTGGCTGCTCAGGAGTTTCTTTCTTAAAGAGTTTTTCTGATAGAGGTTGGGCTATTTTAGACAGCTCTTCAACTGCTTTATCAATATCTTCCTTGCTATCTGACTTACACGCATCTTCAACTTTTGTAATTGCTTCTTCTAAAGATTTTGCTTCATCTTCACTTAGTTCATCTTTATTTTCTTCCATGGCTTTCTTGGTTGAGCTAGCAAGCCCATCAGCCATATTTCTTGAAGCAATTAATTCTTCGAATTTCTTATCCTCTTCAGCATTTAACTCGGCATCTTTTACCATTTTTTCGATTTCTTCATCAGATAAACCGCTTCCACCCTGAATAGTAATAGACTGCTCTTTATTAGTTGATTTATCTTTAGCAGAAACATTAATAATACCGTTTGCATCTATATCAAATGTCACTTCAATCTGAGGTGTCCCTCTAGGTGCTGCAGGTATATCTGTAAGATTGAATTGTCCTAAAGATTTATTATCTGAGGCTTTTTTTCTTTCACCTTGAAGCACGTGGACAGTAACAGCTGTCTGATTATCCTCTGCTGTCGAATAAACTTGAGATTTATTTGTGGGGATAGTCGTATTCTTCTCTATCATAGGTGTCAAAACACCACCAAGTGTCTCTATACCAAGAGTAAGGGGAGTAACGTCCAATAACAGAACATCTGATCTTTCTCCGCTCAAAACTGCCCCTTGTGTAGCTGCACCTAAAGCAACAGCTTCATCTGGGTTAATATCTTTTCTAGCTTCTTTACCAAAAAATTCTGTAACTGCCTTTTGAACCATTGGCATTCTTGTCTGTCCACCTACAAGAATTACTTCATCAATATCTTTTGGGGCAAGTTTGGCATCTTTTAGAGCAGTTTTTAAAGGCTCTAAACTTCTTTTAACCAAATCACCTACAAGCGACTCGAGTTTAGCTCGAGTAATTTTGTGAACAAAATGCTTCGGCCCACTTGCATCAGCTGTAATATATGGGAGATTAACTTCTGTTTGTTCAGTAGTTGATAATTCTATTTTAGCTTTTTCAGCTGCTTCTTTAAGTCTTTGTAGTGCCATTGGATCTGTATTTAAATCAAAGCCAGATTCATTTTTAAATTCGTTTATAAAATGATTAATCAATATTGAATCAAAATCTTCTCCGCCTAGATGTGTATCACCTGAGGTTGAAATAACCTCAAACTGATATTCGCCATCAACATTAGTCATCTCAATGATAGAAATATCAAAAGTACCCCCACCAAGATCATAAACAGCTATAACACCGTCTTTTTTTAACTTATCCAGACCAAAAGCAAGCGCTGCTGCTGTTGGCTCGTTGATAATCCTCTTAACTTCTAAGCCAGCAATTTTACCAGCAGCTTTTGTTGCTTGACGCTGTGAATCATTGAAATAAGCTGGCACTGTAACAACAGCACCATCAACTTTTGTTCCGAGATAATCTTCGGCAGTTTTCTTCATTTTCTTTAAAATTTCTGCCGATACTTGTGGGGGAGCCATTTTATTTCCATCTACCTCTACCCATGCATCACCATTTTCAGCTTTAACTATTCCATAAGGAGCAGACTTCATATCCTCTTGTATATATTCGTCGTCAAACTTTCTACCAATAAGTCTTTTGACAGCAAATAATGTTTTTTCTGGATTTGTAACAGCCTGACGCTTGGCTGCTTGACCGACTAATACTTGTTTGTCTGATGAATACGCTACAACAGAAGGAGTAGTTCTATTCCCCTCAGCATTTGATATAACAACAGGTTCTGAGCCTTCCATGACCGAGACACATGAATTTGTTGTTCCTAAATCTATACCTATAACTTTTCCCATTTTTATTCCTTGTTATGTTTTAAATTCGTAAATGAAAAGATTAATTACTTTTTATTTACAACGACAAGAGCAGGTTTGACGACTCTTTCATTGAGTGTCCACCCTCTCTCAAGAGTATTTGTGACAAAATTGTCTTTCTCCCCTGGGTTATTGACCGTAGAAACAGCTTCATGTTTCTCTGGGTCAAACTCTTGCCCTGAAGGATTAATGGGAACTATATTGAAATTCTCAAGGGTTTTTTCAAAAGAATTTAAAATTAACAAAATGCCCTCTTTGTCAATTTTTTCAGAGTCTTCTGAACCTTCAACAGATTTTTCTAGTGAAGTTATCAAGGGAATGATAGATAAGAGCAATTCTGAATTTGCATATTTGAGTGCATTGGTGATCTCATTTGCAGATCTTTTTCTATAATTTTCTAGCTCTGCTACAGCTCTAAGTGTTTCCTCTTTTTGCTTGCCTACTTGTTCTAGGAGCTCTTCATAGGTCAAACTATTTAAGTCTTCATTTTCTTGAGTATCTTGAACTACTTCTTCAAGATTATCTTTTTCTATCTTTTTTTCTTCTGCTTTTTGTTCCTTTTCTGACATCTCTATTTCTTAATTTTCTTAACGTACAAAACTATACTTTGATCTAATAGCTCATAGCCATGTTTAGATGCTATTTCTCTTTGTTTGTTCTTAATCTCTTCATCATAAAACTCTGTTGTCTCACCAGTATCTACACAAACCATATGATCATGATTTAATGGATCATTTAACTCATAAACAGATTTATTTGATTCAAATTGATGTTTTACTACAATCCGAGCATTCTCAAACTGAGTTAGAACTCTATAAACTGTTGCAAGGCCTACATCATAATTATTTAAAACTAACTCTTTATAGATTTCTTCAGCAGTAAAATGATCCTCAGTACCAGATGTTCTTTGAAGTATTTCAAGAATCTTAATTCTAGGCAAAGTTGCTTTAAGGCCTGCTTCTTTTAAATTTGTGTTGGTTTTATCACTCATAACATTTATTCTATCTCAAATGAAAAAATTACTGATCATTATTATATCTCTATTAATATTTTCTTGCTCGAATACGAGCTTATATAAAGTAACAATTACACAAGGGACAGTTTTCACCCAAGATGATCTTGATAAGCTTGAAATAGGAATGACAAAAGACCAAGTAAATTTTGTGATGGGCCAACCATCATTTGAGAACTTTTTTGAAAAAAATGTTTGGAACTACATCTATAAAATTACTACAGGCGACGAAGTAGATGTTGAGAAGAAAGTAAAACTAATTTTTGACAATCAAAATTTACTTAGTGAAGTTGTAGTTATAAAAATCTAGTTTAGAAAAATCTGATACCGAACAGAATCTGCAAATTCCCAAGAGTCCATATAACCATAAGGAAGATAGGGCTTACCCATTTAAGAATGAAAACCCATAAGTTCATTAGAAACTTATTGTGAATACCCATAATATCTGCATCAATAACTTTTTCTAATCTCCACCCAACAAAGATTGACATGCCTGTGCCGACTAGAAGTAACAAAAAGTCATCAGCAAAATATTTCATTGCTTCAAATGGATTGTCTAAGGCTCCAACAGATAGAGTATTCCAAACATTATGTCCTGCAACACTTACAAGAGAGAGTAAAAAGCAAAAAGCAACAACGTAGGAAGTTGCTTTCATTCTTGTCATTGAATGTTTTTGAGATAAGAATGCAACACTTGGCTCAAGAATAGAAATCATAGAACTAAAGGCTGCTACTGCTAGCAAGAAGAAGAATAGTGGTCCAATAAACTGACCAGCTGCTCCTAATTGAGCAAAGACTTCAGTCATGGTTACAAAAACTAAAGTATCTCCAGCATTTGGTGAGAAACCCAAACCTAATGCAAGTGGGAATATTGCCAGTCCTGCAAGTAATGCTACACCTGTATCAGCTGTAACAACTACTGCTGAGGCTTTTGAAACTTTTTGATTCGATGGCATATATGAACCAAAAGCCATCAAAGTTCCCATACCTATACTCATAGAAAAGAATGCCTGTCCTATAGCTGCTTGTATTGTTCCTGCTGAAAAATCTTCAGCTTTCCATGAGAATAAATAATCTAATCCTTTTGCAAAGTCACCAGCTACTGCTCCATAGCCTACCATCGCTATAACTAAAACAAATAGCATTGGAAGCAAGAATCGCATAGCTTTGTCAATACCTTTATCTATACCGTTTGCTACAACAAAACCCGATGAAAACAGAAATAGTGAAAACCAGAAAGTCATTTCCCAGAAGTTAGCTTTCTCCGCTTCATAAACTGCTGCTGCAGCACCAGCTTCAACTCCTGAAGCTGATATAAAACCATAGTTAATTACAAAGCCTGCAATAACTGCATAGTACCCAGCAATAATTAAACTTGCCAAGATACCGCCATAGCCTACAATGCTCCATCTTGATGAAGACTTAGAGGACTTAGCTAATGTTTCTATTGATGTTACAGGATTGCTCTTTCCCTTTTTTCCAATAAATACTTCTGCCATGAATACAGGCAGACCTAGTGTAATTACAAAGAAAATATAAAGAAGAACAAATAACCCTCCGCCATTTTCTCCTGCTTTATATGGAAAACCCCAAATATTACCTAGACCTACAGCAGAACCTGTTGCTGCCAACAAGAAGGCTGTATTGTTGTTCCATTGACTAGATTGTGATGCCATAGTTTTTTTTATTGGTTAGTAAATATAAACCCAATCATAAGTAAATGGCAAATCCTGACTGAAAAAGTGAGCTTAAATCTCATATCAAGATAATCAGCATCTAGATCAAGCTTTTTCTTCTCGTAGATATGGCCAAATTCAAATGCCAATAAAAGAGAAATTAATGGTCCTAAAATGAATTTAAAAGATTTGCTGTAACTAGGTTCAAGAGAGTACTCCAATAAAGAAATTATTAAAGCCAAAATAAATGGAAGAAAAAAAAATGCAATCGAAGGGGCCAAAGATTTATTATTATTTCGTGCTATTCCCCACCATGTTCCACTAAGAAAAATATGAATAAATAGGGAGTAAAAGATAAAAATAAGCAATATATAAATATCCCAAACTGGATTAATCCAAATAATCGCTGAAAGAGCAATAAATGTAAAGAGGCCTAAAAAGCTTAGAAGCTTTTTCTGATCCTGTAAAATCATATCTATGAATAGTAAAACTGTAGCAACAAATAAGAAAGCCAGATTTGATTTTTTTCTGGAAGAAAGCTTTGTGGCTGGTTTGCTGTTGGAAGGATGGGAAGTAAAGTCCCTTAGAGAAGGTAAACTCAATATCAAAGAAGCATATATAAAAGATATAAAAGGAGAGCTCTTTTTAGTTGGAGCAAGAATAGATCCAGCAAGCTTTATCAATCAGAAAGATCAGACAGAACCTGGTCGTTTTAGAAAACTGCTATTGAATAAAAAAGAGGTAGAAAAAATTCTTTTTGCAATTTCTGCTAAAGGCCAAACATGTGTGCCGGTAAAGCTATTTTGGAAAGGGCATCTTGCAAAATTAGAGATAGCATTAGCAAAAGGCAAAAAAAATGTTGATAAGAAGCAAACTAAAAAGATTGCTGACATAGAAAGAGATCAAGAAAGAGCTTTAAAAAACTATAAATAAGCTTTATTATTGCCCGTTCGGGGGCGTATTTGGCTTTGACGTCTGACGCAGAACCCAACGCGCATATCGAGCATAAACATAACTCGAAAAAATTTGTTTAAAAATTTAGTTGCAGATAACTACAACTATAGATTGGCAGCTTAATGCCAACCTGCTATCATTTGTGACCTACAACGTTTGATAGTAGTCATTTTGTAGGAGTAGCTTTATAGCTTGTCCAACTATAAGGTGAAATTATTGGACTATGCTTAGTATGTCTTGATCATCAGGCTATACTAAAGATGAAATTAATTGATGAATCTATATATGTAGAAGCTAGGGGAAAGTGATGACGGACGTGGGTTCGAATCCCGCCGCCTCCACCAAGCAAAAGGAAAATATTAATGGCAAATTCAAAATCGGCTGACAAAAGAGCCAGACAAAATAAAAAAAGGTATGAGCTTAAGCATGCCCAGAGATCTATGGTTAGAACAGCAGTAAAAGCTACAGTTAAAGCAGTTGAAGAAAAAGATAAAAAAGCTTCTGAAGTTTTAAAAACTGCACAATCAACTGTCGACAAGATGGCAAGCAAAGGTGTCATACACAAAAATAAAGCTGCTAGATTAAAAAGCAGAATGAATAAACAAGTTAAATCTGTTTAAATAGCTCTTCAGTAAGAATATCTAAACCATTTTTTGTGATTGAAGATATAGGGTATATAGCAGTTTTTGGGAACTTACTTTGAAACTTATTAATTAAATCTGATAAGTCTTCATCTTTAATTAAATCTGTTTTAGTAATACATATCCACCTCTGCTGATCAGAAAAATCTAAGTGAAAATCCTCAAGTTCTTTTTCAATTACATTAAAAGACTCTAATGCTTTATCAGCATCCTGAGTCCCATCAACAAGATGTAATAAAAATTTTGTTCTATATGCATGTTTTAGAAACTTAGTACCAAGACCCAAACCTTGTGATGCTCCTTCAATAATTCCTGGCAAATCAGCAATTGTAATTTTTTGGATTGCATTCTCCATAACGCCAAGTTCAGGATCTAAGGTTGTAAAAGCATAAGCTCCTATTTTTGATTTTGAGTTTGTAATGCTGCTTATTAATGTAGATTTACCTGCATTTGGTAGCCCTAGAAGGCCAACATCAGCAATCAATCGTAGTTCTAGCATTATTTCCCTAGTATCAGATTCCTCTCCATTGGTAGTCTTTCTTGGAGCCTGATTTGTGGATGATTTAAATCTTGCGTTTCCTAGCCCTCCCTTTCCTCCTTTAGCTATTGTTATATTTTGAGTCTCAAGATTTATTTCTCCGACATATTCACCGGTTTCTAAAGCGTGTATTAATGTTCCATTCGGAACTGGAATAACTAGATCATCCCCTGATTCTCCTCTCATATTTTTACCACTACCTGAATTTCCTGATTTTGCAGCAAATACTTTTTTCCCTTTTAAGTGATTTAATGAATTTAAGTTGGAATCTAAGCTAACAATGACATTGCCGCCATCTCCTCCATCGCCGCCATCAGGGCCACCACGAGGAATATATTTTTCACGCCTAAAACTGAGGCAACCGTTGCCACCTTTTCCAGATATTGCTTGAATTCTGGCTTCATCAAAAAAAGCCATGGTTATTATTTGGAGGGGTTAATATTTACGAATTTTCTTTTGTTTTCGCCTTTGATTTTAAATTCTACTTCGCCTGTTTTGAGAGCAAACAAAGTGTCATCTCTCCCTTTGCCTACATTTAGGCCTGCATGGAATTTAGTTCCTCTTTGCCTAACAAGAATCTCACCAGCATTTACTTGTTGGCCACCAAATCTTTTGACTCCTAAAAAATTAGGATTCGAATCTCTACCGTTTTTACTTGAGCCACCAGCTTTCTTATGCGCCATTCTTTATCTCTTCTATGTTAATTGTTGTTACTTTTCTTCTGTGTCCAACGATTCTTTTAGAATCTTTCCTTCTTCTAAATTGTATCGCATAAACTTTATCTTTCTTATCTTGGCTAACTACTTTGCCAGATACAAATGCTTTTGCAACGTGTGGTTGTCCAACTAATGGTTTTTTTCCATCGGATAAAAGCAATACCTTGTCAAATTTGACCTTATCGCCTTTTTTTGCGTCAGCCATGTAATCAACTTCAATTACTGTGCCAACTTCAACCTTTTCTTGTTGATTGCCTGTGTCTATAATTGCGTACATTTCTTAAAATATAAATATGTCTAATATTGAGGAACAAAATTTAACTGAATTTTTGCTGGAAGTAAAGGCGAAAATGGCTAATATCACATTATCTGAAAATGAAGCAATAAATGAAATTACTTCTTATGTTCTCACCAATACAGGAAAATTCATAAGATCTAAAATTATTTTTCTTTATGGTGATGAAATAGGCGTAAAAAAATCTAAATTAATTGAACTTGCATCAGCAGCAGAATTAATACATTTATCTACATTAATTCATGACGACATTATTGATGAAGCAGATATTAGGCGCAATAAGCCAACAGTGGTAAACAAATGGGGTATAAAAAAAGCGATACTCTATGGCGATTTTTTATATACCAAGACATTTCAAGCCCTTAATTCGCTAGAAAACATTGCTATATCAGATGAGCTTATAAAATGTGCTGAAATGCTGATAGATGGTGAGTTTAATCAAATAAGAATTAAAAATAATAATACAATTTCTTTAGAGCAATACTATGATGTGATTGAAAAGAAGACTGCAGTTTTATTCTCTGGAATTCTAAAATGCATTGGAATTGAAATGAAATTATCTGAAAATGATTTAGAACAGTTAAAACAATTGGGCCTTTCTTTTGGGAAAGCATTTCAGATAAATGATGATCTGAGTGATTTCAATAAATCTGAGATTACTGGAAAGGCTGAATTCAAAGATCTAAGTGAAGGAAAGCTAACTCTTCCTGTTATCCTGATGTTAGAAGATTTAAATCCAAACCAACAAGACCAAATCTTGGAATTAATTCATTCTGGAGAATATGTTGCTGTAAAAGAACATATCGATAACTCAAATTCCTTTGAAAAAGCTCGTATAGAGAGAGATAAAGCTATTAGTAATTGCATTGAATACACTGAAAGATTTATTAAACTAGATAGGTTAGATAATTTAAGGATATTTTTAAAAGAGACTTTAGTAGCATGAATAGAGTAGTAATAAGTGGAGTTGGTGTTATCTCATGCTTAGGCAATGATAGGAAAGAGGTTCTTACTTCTCTTAAAACCAGTAAATCCGGCCTCTCCATAAATCAGGACTACATTGATAATGGCATGAGATGTCATGTATCAGGCCAAGTGGATCCAGATTTAACAACAATTGATAGAAAAATGCTTCGTTTCATGAGTGAAACTTCTGCTTATGCTTTTTTGTCGACAAAAGAGGCTATTGAAGACTCTGGCTTAAGCCATGAAGAAATAAGCAATAAGGATGTAGGTGTAATTGTTGGCTCAGGGACGGGATCAAGTAGAGAATTAAAGAATGTTGTAGATACGGCAAGAGAAAAAGGCATTAAACGTGTTGGGCCTTATGCTGTAACTAGAACAATGGGAAATACTACATCAGCAGCTATATCTACTTTTTTTCAAACTAAAGGAGTCTCATTCTCAATAGCGTCTGCTTGCTCAACAAGCTTACATTGCATTTCTTATGGTTACGATCTAATCAAAAGTGGTAGACAAAAAATTGTTATTGCTGGCGGATCTGAAGACGATCACTGGACAGGAGCAATGATGTTCGATGCTATGGGAGCTTTAAGCACTAAGAGCAATGAAAACCCGACAGGATCTTCAAAGCCTTATGACTTAAATAGGGATGGGTTTATTCCTTCTGGAGGGGGTGGAATTGTAATCCTAGAGGAATATGAATCAGCCAAGAAAAGAGGAGCACATATTTATGGAGAAGTAGTCTCATGTTTTGAAACATCTGATGGATATTCATTAGTTAGCCCATCTGGAGAAGGTGCTAGCAGATGTATGCAAGGTTTAGATCATCTGGAAGAAGTTCAATATATAAACACTCATGGAACTGGCACTCCTGCTGGAGACATAACTGAGCTTAATGCCATTAAAGAAGTTTTCAAAGAGAGCATACCTCCAATATCTTCTACAAAGTCTCTGACTGGTCATGCTTTAGGAGCTGCGGGTGTTCATGAAGTCATTTACTCGTTATTAATGATGGAGAATGAATTTCTTTGTGGAAGTCACAATATAACGAATCTTGACCCAGCTGCAGAGAATTTCCCAATCTTGAAAGAAAATATTAGTAAAAAAATAGATTGTTTTCTTTCTAATTCTTTTGGATTTGGCGGCACTAACGGATCAATAATTATAAGAAGAGTCTAGAAAGGAATATCTTCTTCAAATTTATCATTATCTTGTTTCGGTGCAGGACTGCTAGCTTGAGAACTTGCATCAGAATCACCTCTTGAATCAAGCATTGTCATTTCTCTAGCTATTACTTCTGTTGTATATCTTTTTTTGCCCTCAGAGTCTTCCCAATCACGTGTTTGCAATTTGCCCTCTACAAAAATCTTTGACCCTTTTTTAAGATATTGTTCTGCAATCTCAGCAAGCCTTCCAAAAATTACGACTCTATGCCACTCAACCTGCTCTTTTTGCTCTCCAGATGTTTTATCTTTCCATCTTTCTGATGTAGCAATTGAAAGATTAGCAACAGGGCTTCCAGCCTGAGTATATTTAATATCAGGGTCCGCTCCTAGATTTCCAATAATTAGTACTTTATTTAAGCCGTTTGACATATATATATTCTATAATACTTTTTTCCATTTCATGTTATCAATTTGAAGTTTATTGAAATCAAAGGTGCAAAAGCACACAATTTAAAAAATATTTCTCTTAAAATTCCAAGAGAAAAGCTCACTGTTATTACAGGACTATCAGGTTCTGGCAAATCTTCTTTAGCATTCGATACTATTTACGCTGAAGGGCAAAGAAGATATGTTGAATCACTATCCACTTATGCCAGACAATTTTTATCCGTTATGGATAAAGCAGACTTAGAATCGATTGAAGGTCTGTCACCATCAATATCTATCCAACAAAAATCTACCTCTCATAATCCAAGGTCTACTGTAGGAACTATAACTGAAGTGCACGATTATTTAAGGCTACTTTTTGCAAGGGTTGGCGTGCCAAAATGTCCTGAGCATCATATTGAGCTTGAAGCTAAACCAGTAGTAACAATGGTTGCTGAAACGGTAAAAAATGAGATGGGGGGAAAAATATCTGTATTCTCACCAATCATAATGGATGGCAAGGGAGAACATATTGAATTATTAAGCCAACTAATGGCTGAAGGTTTTTCAAAAGTAAGAGTTGATAATGAAATATATGCGATAAACAAAGTCCCTCTTTTAGAAAAAAATAAAAAACACAATATTTCGGTATTGGTAGACCAGCTAATTATTGATAAAACTAAGGATTGTAGGCAACGACTTACAGAATCAATAGAAACTGCTTTGAGATTCTCACAAGGATGTGTTGATATAGCATCAAATGAAAATGAGTATAGGCTTTCCAATAAGCACTCATGTCCAAAATGTGACTTTTCAGTTCAAGAACTAGAACCAAAAATTTTCTCTTTCAACAATCCAAACGGAGCATGCCCAGAATGTGATGGGCTTGGAGTAAATAGTTACTTTGATGAAGACAAAATTATTAAATATAAGAATTTAAGTATTGCTCAAGGTTGCATTGAACCTTGGAATACTCCTTATTATCAAAGCAAGCTAATGGGTCTATTAGATGTGCTTAAAGAGGATGTAACTAAATCTTGGGATAACCTGAAAAAAGAAACAAAAGATATAATCTTATGGGGTTCAGAAAAAGAAATATCGTTTAAAGATCTTTCAACGAATAAAACAATTAAAGAAAAATTTGAAGGAGTGATACCTTCTCTTCAAAGACAATTTGATCGAACAGATTCCTATTTTATAAGAGAAAAAATTAGTTCATATGTTTCAGAAAAAACCTGTACATCTTGTAATGGACAGAGACTCAATGAAGTTGCAAGAAATGTTTTTGTTGATGGAATGAGTTTGCCTGAAATTAGCTCATTAAAGATTAATGATGCTAATGAAATAATCCAAAACCTAAACTTAGATGGAAATAAATCTGAAATTGCTGAAAAAATTAGTAGAGAGATCTCAACTCGTCTTTCATTCCTAGTAGATGTTGGGCTTGATTACTTAAACCTTTCAAGAGGTGCCAATACTTTGTCAGGTGGTGAAGCTCAAAGAATTAGATTAGCCAGCCAAATTGGGTCAGGACTAGTAGGTGTTATATATGTGCTTGATGAGCCTTCGATTGGACTTCATCAAAGAGACAATCAGAAACTTATCAGTACTCTCATCAAGCTAAGAGATTTAGGCAATACTGTAATTGTTGTAGAACATGATGAGGAAATGATTCGTTCTGCTGATCATATTATAGATTTAGGCACTGGTGCTGGAATTCATGGTGGCTCTATTGTTGCTGAAGGAAGTCTAGAAGATATATCAGCCTCAAAAAAATCGATTACAGCTCAGTATCTTCGAAAAGAGAAAGTTATATCTCTAGAAAATATTGAAAGAAAACAAAGCCATAATTCAATCTATATTTCAGGTGCTAAAACAAACAATCTTAATGATATAAATATTGATATTCCATTAAATAAGTTAGTAGCAGTTACTGGAGTGTCAGGTTCTGGGAAATCCTCTTTAATTAATCACACATTAATACCAGGCGTAAATTCAAAATTAAATAATTCAAAAATTCCAGAAAAAACAGAATTTAATAAAATTCTTGGCGAAGAGAATATTGATAAGCTTATTTCAATTGATCAAAGCCCAATAGGAAAAACACCAAGATCTAATCCAGCAACTTATACCGGCTTGTTTACTCATATAAGAGAAATCTTTGCGAATGCTCCAGAATCAAGAGCAAGAGGATATAAACCTGGCAGATTCAGCTTTAATGTAGAGGGCGGAAGATGTGAGAATTGTAGAGGCGAAGGTTGGGTAAAAGTTGAAATGCATTTCTTGCCAGATCTATATGTTGAATGTGATGTATGTAAAGGCAAAAGGTTTAGGGACGATACTCTTGAGATCAAATTTAAAGATAAGAATATTCATGAAATACTAGAAATGACTGTTGAAGAAGGTTTAGATTTCTTTAAATCAATACCACAGATATTCAAAAAACTTACAACCCTTAAAGAAGTAGGGCTTTCGTATATAAAATTAGGCCAAGCTGCTAATACCTTGTCTGGAGGCGAAGCTCAAAGGGTCAAACTTTCAAAAGAATTATCTAAAAGAGATACCGGCAATACTCTTTATATACTAGATGAACCTACAACAGGGCTTCATTTTTATGATATTCAGATGTTAATGGATGTTCTCAATAAGCTAGTTAATAAGGGTAATAGTGTAATTGTAATAGAGCATAATTTAGATGTAATAAAATTAGCTGACTGGATAATAGATCTTGGTCCTGAAGGTGGTGATGGAGGAGGAAATATTGTTGCGGAGGGCAATATTAAAGAAATCAGGAAGAACAAGAAATCCTTTACAGGGAAAATGTTAAAAATTACTTAAAAAAACCTAGACCACCAGCTTTTCTTTTCTTCTTTTTTCTTAGGTTTTGTTTCTTTAGTTTCAGTTTTCTTAGCAGCAGCTTTCTTAGGTTTTTCTTCTTTAGTTTCAGTTTTCTTAGCAGCAGCTTTCTTAGGTTTTTCTTCTTTAGTTTCAGTTTTCTTAGCAGCAGCTTTCTTAGGTTTTTCTTCTTTAGTTTCTTCAACTACAGTTTCAACCAATGAATCTTCTACAACATTAGTTTCTTCTTTTACTAAGTTTTCAGAATCAGTTGCTTGATCTGAACTATCAGATTCATTCCTTATTGTTAGCTCTACAAAACATATATCTGCTTTATCGCCTTCTCTGAAGCCAGCTTTAATTACTCTAAGATACCCTCCCTTAGTTTCACTGAACCTTGGCCCTAAATCTGAGAATAGTTTTGATGCAGCACTTTTTGAATGTAGTTGCGAAATTACTTGTCTTCTGTTGTGAAGAGTATCCTCTTTGGCTCTTGTAATTAAAGGCTCAAGAAATCTTCTTAGCTCTTTGCCTTTTTCAACTGTAGTTTTTACCACTTCATGCTCAATTAAAGATGCAGCAAGGTTCCTCATCATAGCCATTCTATGTGATGATGTTCTGCTGAATCTTCTGCTAAGCTTTCTGTGTCTCATTTTTACATTGGTGGCCAGTTCTTAAGGACTGTTCCCATTGAAAGTCCTCTAGAAGCAAGTTCATCCTTTATTTCATTAAGAGATTTTTTACCTAAATTTGGAGTTTTTAATAAATCCATTTCACTTCTCTGAATAAGGTCCCCAATTAAGAAAATATTTTCTGCTTTCAAGCAATTTGTTGATCTAACTGTTAGTTCAAGCTCTTCAATGGATCTTAGTAGTAATGGATCAAAATCATACTTGTCTTTTCGCTTTTCTTTTCTAGAAACAAGTTCTTCATCAACAAATACTGCTAATTGGTGCTGCATTATTGTTGCAGCATATTTAACAGCTTGTTTTGCATCAATTGTTCCATCAGTTTCAAGATCAAGGATTAATTTATCTAAATCTGTTCTATTTTCAACTCTTGTATTTTCAACTTTGTAATTAACTCTTTTTACTGGAGAAAAAATTGCATCAAGGTGCAAGGAATCAATACTTTTATCTTTTGTTTGTTCTGCTGGAACATAACCGATACCAGTCTTAACCTTCATTGTCATAGAGACTTTCTTAGGTTCAACAAGAGTAGCAATAACATGATCTGGATCCATCACCTCTACACCTGCTGGCAGTTCTAAATCAGAAGCAGTAATTGTTTTTGGAGATTTAACATCTAATTTAATTTCAGCTTCAGAAGGGCCATCTAATTTAATAGCCATATCTTTAAGGTTTAATAAAACATCTAAAATATCTTCCTTTATTCCTTCTATTGTTCCATATTCATGTGAAACACCATCTATTTTAACTTCTGTTACAGCAGCACCTGGCATATAAGAAAGCATTATCCTTCTCAAACTATGACCTATTGTGTAGCCAAATCCTCTTTCAAATGGCTCTAAAACAACTTTTAGGTTGTTCTTGTCTACTTCATCTACTTTTGCAACTTCAGGCGCTAAAACATTTAATTTATCTTCCATAATTTCCTCTATTATTTTGAGTACAACTCAATAATTAAGTTCTCATTGATTTCAGAACTTAGTTCACTTCGATCAGGGTAGCTTAAAAATTTACCCGTCATTTCATCAAAATTTACATCAAGCCAACTTGCTTTATCTTTTGATTTTGCAAGCTCTACAGCGGCCTTAATTCTTAAGTGTTCTTTGCTTTTTGCTGTAACTGATACCTCATCTTCTGGTTTTACATTATATGAAGGTATATTCACAACTTTTCCATTAACATTTATTGATTTATGAGCAACTATTTGCCTTGCTTCTGCTCTAGTTACACCAAAACCCATTCTATAGACAACATTATCAAGTCTTGTCTCTAGTAAATTCAGAAGATTTTCTCCCGTATTGCCCTGTGATTTTGCTGCTTTAAGATAATAATTTCTAAATTGTCTTTCCAATAGACCGTACATTCTTTTTACTTTCT
>Ga0115012_10000424_pt1 | contig 23783 bp, 19 predicted proteins | sample TroAtlMetagenome_FD_88706 | JGI IMG/M metagenome (GOLD analysis project Ga0115012, IMG submission 88706) | Marine eukaryotic phytoplankton communities from Atlantic Ocean - Tropical Atlantic ANT10 Metagenome | ecosystem: Environmental > Aquatic > Marine > Oceanic | place: Tropical Atlantic...
CAGCGCCTGATTATAGCTGCGCCAGTTGGTGGTCTTGTAGGTCGGCTTCGGAGGTCTGCTCATGCTGCCCGGCTAGCATGCTGGATTCACGAGATGAATCCCCTAGATTTGCGCAACAACGCCCTTCCTTATTAGGATTAGGTCCGATCTATTGATGTCTTTGGGAGAAAAGTGATGAATCAGTTAGCATTTGATAGCACGAATTCGAGCTTCGGTTTGAACCTGGCTAAGGCAGCAGGCACAAGGGTCGCCATTCGGTACTTCTCGCTTGATGGGAAGAGCGGTTGGAAGATTTTGAAGACGGCTGAGGCAGATTCGTTACGGCAAGAAGGGTTCGCAATTCTGCCTGTGTTTCAATATGCGGGGAATAAGATGAGCGCGTTTAGCGGGGCGCTAGGGACCAGAGATGCAGAAAACGCAATCATCTCAGCAGGTCGGTTTTCGCTGCCAGAAGGGACCACGATATTTTTCGCGGTTGACTTCGACGCCGCAGGAAACCAGATCTCTGGCCCAATAGAAGCCTACTTCAGATCAGTCAGGGCGGTACTTCAAAACCATGCCACGCAGTACCGTGTTGGAGTGTACGGAAGTGGGCTGGTCTGCCGTATGCTTCACTCAGAAGGCCTCGTCGATTTAACCTGGCTTGCTCAGGCAACTGGGTGGAGAGAGTATAGCACGTACAACGCCTCAGGAAACTGGACGCTGAAACAATCAGCGATTGCTTCTGGGAATGGGGGCGACTTCAACTTCGATGCTGTGAACGGGGATATCGGGGCTCTAGGCGCATTTGTCTACGATGCCAATGGAAGTCGGCTGGTAACTGGTGTCGATGCCAATGGTGATTTTTTGACCGAGGGAATCCAGAATGCACCCCCTCCACAGCCGCAAGGGCCGGTGTCGGTTTCAAATTCATGGCCCGGTATCGTATTCAAGGAAGACGGCGAACACGACGGAAGCTTGGTGCGTCGCATTCAGGAACGTCTGAATCTGCTATCTTATGGCCCGGTTTCAATTGATGGCGACTATGGATCCGCTACAGCCAATCAAGTTCGGGCCTTTCAGGCTCGTAACGACGATCAAAATGGTGACGCCCTTGAAGTTGATGGCGCGGTTGGCCAAGAAACTTGGTGGGCTCTGTTTGTGGATGACACCATCGAGCCATCTGCCACAAGACCTGATCCGGCAAAGTCTGATGCGGAAAATTTCGTTGCTATCGCTTTGTCTCAGGAGGGGGTTCGAGAATGGCCCAAGGGTTCGAATAGAGGTCCGTCGATTGACGCCTACATTCAATCCACAGGCCTTTCCCCTTGGAACGACAAATACGCCTGGTGCGTAGCTTTCGTTTTCTGGTGCGCCGAAAAGCTCGAGGAACTTGGTGGCGTTGAGAACCCGCTCTTCAAAACAGCCGGTGTCCACAGGCTGTGGAACAAAGGGCAACCTAGCGCCGTCGATGTCGTACATGCGTCTTCAGCGAGTTCTAGTACGGTTAAACCAGGCATGGTCTTCTTCATCGATACAGGAGGCGGAAAAGGGCATGCTGGCATCGTTGTGTCAGTCGATGGGTCAAACATAGAAACCATTGAAGGGAATACGGATGGCAGTGGTTCGCGTGAAGGTGACGGGGTATATCGGAGAACGCGTAAGATCAAAATGGGAAGCTTGATGGGCTATGTACAGTTTTTCTCCTGAGCCGTCTAAACTTATGCAATCCAAGTAGGAAAGAAGATGACAAGATATATTTCGGAAGTCAACAATGACAATACTTTCGGGAGCTATCTAGAAAAGTTAGCCCGACTAATTCCCACCAAAGTAAAAGCTGCTTTTTGGTGATAAATACCGTCTTGGGTACTGAAAACACGTCAGTTAATATTAATCTCGCAATAATTTCAGCTATTGCACTCGCAATTCTCTCATCGCTTTTATTGGTGCGATTTTCTGGTGTTACGACGAGATTTCAGATTTTTACGGCTCCGGCAACATTCCTAATTCGGGCCTGCAACATAGCTATATATCGCTTTGATCCGATCTGGGAGCCGGATAAGGTTCTACCCACAATGCTTATTTTGTGGACTGTCATACTCCTTTTTCGGCACCGAGGACGTGATGAAAGTGCATCGACATTTTAGAACGTTTTGGTTGTCTTTGGCGGCCGTGATGACACCGCTTATCGGGCATGCGCAACAAGTCGTCGTCGACGAAAGCACCTTTGTCTTTGACAACCAGTCTAGTTTTTTGTGGAACGCCATTTGGTTCTTTGGGCGTATGGTCTAGGAAAGATAGAAAACTTTACTATTCAGAAACAGGGAGAATTTCTGTTACGTATTTTGCCCCAAGATTAGATTTTTTCGTAAATACTGTAGAAGATGAAGCAATTTTCAAAGAAAGTAGTTCTGATGAACATAGCGAGGCAGAACCTCATCTTGGTTTTGTATTTTCGCAAGTTTTCAATTATCTAGACTGCACTAGTCCCGAACTTTCTTGCGGCTTAAATTCAATACGAGAAGTCGCGCAAGTTCGGCTTCAGGGGGCTTGGCGCAATGCCAGAGGAACACCGCCACTAAGAAGGGATGTTGTTTTCGGGCCAAATCAGCAAGAAGACTGGCAATCTCTCTTGACGATTTTTGAATCGCCTTATGAAACACTGCTCGATTACTACAAAGACGCCGCAGTCTCTGAATTCGGTTACAGGGCTAGGATTCATGGCGAGGTTTCTCCAGTAGGGTGGTTTGCATCTGAAGCTGTTGCTACAAGTGCAGAAACCTTTACGAGATGGTGGGTACCTGCCGATTGCCTGGTGACTGAAACTGAACACTGTTCGCACACGGCACTATCGTTTAGAGTCACAACCAGCACTGATGACAAAGTTGTTTCACCGACTAAGTTTAACGTCTCGCCATGGTTTACAAAAAAAATAGTAGTGTGGAGTTGGACGCCGTTTAACTATGAGGACAACCTGCTTGTGGTCACTCAAAAATAAAGCAAAATTCCTGCACAGTTTTCAAACTGTTGAAAGACTTGCGATCGCCAATTGTCGAAAATACGATTGGCGAAGTGGCGGGTATGTTCCGCAGAATGTGATCTCGCCTGAACACTGAGTTTGCGATGCAGTGAATGGCCGGTCCCTGCTATGGTCAATGGCAGCAATGCACGGGTCGCGCACTTTCAAACCGCGCGCAGCACCCTTCACTAGGGGCTCAGACTCAGGTTTCGCATGCGCTGGCGCAATAATTTCTTCACGTCGACAAATGAACTCGCAGTTGCGTCTCAGGCCCACAATATTTCTTGACCACCTCAGACAATGTCACTGACGCTATCATGCTTAGTATCTAGAATTGCATTACAAACGTGAGACTACCGTGCAAGCCGTTAGTCGCTCACTCCGTCCTCACAAACTTGACCAACGTTGCACAACGGCTAAGGTACCCGCCAGTGGACAGTCATCTCTCGACATGCCCACCTATCCCACGCCCCCCGGCAGTGCGGTCCCACCTTCACCGGCCGGATCTACCTGAGAATTCCCATCGGTACCAAAACTATAAGTGATGCCAATGCCTATCTGAGGTTCGCGACCGACGCCACGGACGACATTAAAGAAAATGCTCATGTCTTCGGCGGTGAATTCGATCTCGAAGGACGTTGTTGTTCCGTTATAGCTAAGGTCAAAGGTCGTGGTCCTGTCCCCGCTTTGAACCAATGTGCCGGTCAGGGACAGTTCACGTTCGCCCCCAACAGACGAGGCCGCCATCTCAAACTTCAAGAGATGGTCGTGCCCCATTTTGAACGTCCCTTTTACACTGACCTCAATGTCGATGCCATCGCCAGTATCGGTGACTTTTAGGCCACCCTTCAGATAGGTTTCTCCATCTTCGTTCTCGAAGCTGACATCGCCGTTCAGGCTCTGGAATCCGGTATCCGAAAAGCCCAATGATAGGCCAAACTCGCCCTTCACACCGTTGAAATTCAGCTCCCCGCCAACGCTCAGCAGGACCTCGGTATCGCCTTCCTCCTTGGTGATTTGCAAGGCGCCGGCAACGCTTTTGTATTTGCCCGCCAGGGTCATGCTTGCCGTCTCTGCGCCGTCCGACCAGGCGACAAATGTCAAGCTGTTGTCTTTGAACTCCAGATGGCCCTTCAGTTTGATTATCGCTTTTTCTTGCCAATCATCGCCAGTCTCAAGGTCGACGAGAGCTGTGAACGCCGAAAACTTAAAGACGTCGCGCGCCATAGGCTCCGCATCATCCCGGTTCTGTACTACGGCCGGTTGACCGAGGATAACTGTTTCACCTGGCAGCAGATCGACAACGAGCTTGCGGTAGTCGCCGTCCAGCTTCAGTTTGCACTTGATGTGGACGAGAGCGCCGTCCGGCAACGCAAACTCGATATCGCTACGATCGTCGATATTGATGGTGCCCCGAAACATCGCAGACCCAATGTCGGCGCCCGCACTGTCTTTGACCGTGATCTGCAGAATGTTGCGAACAAACTTGTTGTCGGCTTTCATCCCGCTTTCGAATGCATAGGCGACTTCGAAGGTGTCACTTGTGCCGTCATCGAAAGCCAAGGAGATTATTTTTTTGGCGTCTTCCACAGAGGTCGACCAACGGCCGGTAACTGTTACCGCGTCCGTTGTGCGTTCAAAACTGCCGTCTGGTTTGACGACATAAGAATGTCCACTGTCACTGAATTCTAAAAGATCGAACATCGGAAAATACCTTCCTGTTTTTTATGGCGTTAAAGGTGCATCAAAATGTGGTGTTCAGCCCAGCGAAAAACACCCCGTTTTCCTGGAAATTGGATTGCGGGGAATAGGCGTACCCCAGTTCGACTTCCAATGGAGTTCCGCCCGGACGGATTTGGCGGATCGTCAATTTCAAGCCGTAACTCTCAAGGCGTTTTGTCTGAGAGACTATCGCACCGTTTTGCAACAGGTCGTCCATCCAGCCCACATCGGCAAAAACGGAGGCCAGCACTTCCTGTGACCGGCGCCTTTCGACTTGGCTCTCGGCGCTGTCAGTGTCGGCGCCCGGCGTCGCGGTCCCGGGTATCGCACCGCTGAGGAAAGACGTGACGTCCACCCCGACTTCGCCGGTTACTCCAACAAAACTGCGGCCCATGAATTCCTGCTGGCGCAGACCTTGAAGGAACAATGGATCTGCCGCATCCAAATAGGCAAACGTTGGGGCATTATCGCTGACCCAGCCTCCCATGACACCCACCCTAAAGAACCCGGCCTTGCCATTGGGAAATTCGAAAGGGGCGCGCAGATCACTGCTGGCGAGCACACGCAGGAATGTTTCATCCACCGTGCCACCAGCTCCGATCAGCGTGTCAAAACGCGTTGTCCAGGACGGTGGTATGGCCGATGCCGAACGCGGAACAAAGGGCAAGAAGCTGTCGCGATGCAGATCGCCGCTCAGGTAAGCTCCAAAATAACTGCCGGTGTCGAGGCCGACCAATGCTGCTGGGGTGCCCTGCAAGTCGATATTATGGTACCGCAAGCCGGTTCGCAGGTTTAAGGACCAATAGCGCCGGGGGCGGTTTTCGGTTGGAAGAAAGATGTTATTGGCAGCCTGTCTATCGCGATAAGACAGGCTGCCGAAATTGATCTTCAGGCCGAAATCGAGTGTCTCAGAGTTTTCTGTGAGGGTAGCGCCAGTTGTGTTTCCATAAAGCCGGTTAGTGTCCTCGACACCGCTGGCCAAGACTTCAAGGTCGATCCGGCTCCCTCTGCCCTCGGCGGGTTTATCTTGCAGGGTGTAAGCGAAATATCCGCTCCCTTCGACCCCGTATTCCGTGGCCGTCACATTGAGGGACATGTTGCTTTTTGTCTCGGCACCCGGCGTTGGCATTTGCAAGGACAAAGGGACCTCCCAACCTTCGGCCCCCGAATAATACAGGCCTGCAGATACCCTTGGACCCGCGTCTCGGATCACGGGCGTTACCTTATAGGTGAGGGTCTCCTCCCTGTTGGCGTGCACCACGGTTTGGATCGACGGATCGCTGAGAAGTAGACGTTGGTCTGCCACGATGTCCCGTTGCGCTGGTGCGATCTGCTCAGCGGACAGAAGCGTGTCTTCACGCGCCCCATTCAGATAGGTCTCGGATGCCTTTGCAGCAAATCGGGTGTTTTGTTCGCCGTCGCCGCAGTTCTGACAGATGCGGACGCGCTCGATCGGCTGGTTCAGACGAGCCGCAATCACAAGCTCGCTATCTCTCCTCACCCAGGCTAAATAACTAGGGACCGCAACGGCGCTATCGATTTTGGTATATGCAGCGTCAAGGCCATCAACGACAGCACCCTTCTCGTCAACGGTTAGCTGTATGCCTGGAACAACGCCCACACGTATGAACTGCGACATCACCATGATGGCGCGATTGCGAAGCTGCATTTCAAGGGTTTTACGTTGCGAAATACTGGCATCAGGCAAACGGTTTGCCAGTAGGGCAACATCGGTTTCGTGATACACCACGGCAAAGCTTAGGTGCGGAGCAATTTTGCGGACGCGGTTTTGGTCTGCACCAAGCGCCCTGTTGAACACGTCATCCTGCTTTGCCATAAGCTCCGCAAGCGTGACCCGAGGCATGACCGTCAGCCCATGCCCTTCGGGATTGCAGCGCCCGGTACTAACGCTTGTCCTTCCAAGGATCGTTTGCGCCATAGATGTCTGCAGGCACAAGGTGACGTTCGAGACTTCCTTGGTCTTGATCTGAACATTTAGACCGTGGGTCCAGTCATTAGCGTTTTCGCAGTCTGTTGGGATCTGCGGCTCTCTCGTTTCTAAGGTAATTGGGTCAGCTTCTGTGCTGATTTGCTGTTCAAAAAAGCTCGCTAGAAAGAAGAAGGGCTCACCTTGCGTATTAGCTTTTTTCAAGGCTGTATTTATTCTGCCTTCAAACTTTAGACGTGTCTCTTCGGAGCCGCGAAAATTGCGCGCACTCGAATTATAGTTAAAAGGCGACGTAAACGGAACGCACCAACTTAGATCAAAATCCTCCCCGTCGGCTGCGCGGGCATCTGTTGCCGTAAGTATGGCGCAACAGGCAAAGATAATAGACAGGAACGAATTTCTGTGCATCTACGACACTCATGTATTGTTGCGGAAAAGCAGGAATCCTAAGCGTTAAAATAATAGTTCGCACAGCTTACAACCTAGAAGGGAGAACGATTTTGAGCAAGAAAATTCGAGGTCGAGTGTTTGACATGGTGTCGGGTCGGTAACCGTGGCAACTCTTCGTCGCGGTAAAAATTGCGCTTTATCACGCGATAGATCGTCGAGCGCGCGAGCCAGATTGTCGGCGATCTCTTTGATCGGTATCTTTGGCTCAAGCCACTTAGCCAGCCTGCGACGTTTTTCGAGGTTCAGGCAGCGTTTCCGCATCATCCCGACCCTTGAGCGCATCAGACCAATTTCGCTTCCCAGAAGACCCAACTATAGCTTCCATGTGGCCGGTGCCCTCCATCTGGTGCTCTATTTGTCCTACCAATGCCGTCTACTTCCCAAATCTACATTTGGTACTGAACTCGCAGATCAGACAGCCATGAGGAAGGTGGAAGCGGCGCACCGCTTACGATTCCGCGTCTCATGAGAGAGTTCAACGGCTGGTTCGGCGAGACCAGTTGCGTCCCAGCGAAAAACTTGCCGCGGGCGCGAAGAAATGCTGCATGAGCGATGGCGACGCCAGCAAAAGTCCGGAAAGTCCCGCACCGCTGACGTCCGGCCGCCCAGATTTCTGCGGTCTGGATGAATGACGGCTTCGAGGAAGCTGCGATGCGGCGACCGGCCACCCATCGAACGGCAGCACTGGGCCGTTCTACGGAGTTCATATCAACGCATGACAATCCGCGGCGGATTCATGATATTTGGATTTGATCCTGTGCGTCATGCCATTCAGCTATCTTTTGGCAGAGCACCCCGATCCACATTTCAAAGAACAACACCTCAGTTTCGCCGTCTGGTGTAAAGGAGGGGTGGCCATTCTCGTCTGTCTTCCAAGTGCCAAGATACTCGCCATCCCTGGTAACTACCGAACCGTCATCGCAAAGATTAATCTTGAACCGATATGGTTGCGCGAGGTGCTCTTCCGCAGCGTCGATTGCCTTGTTGGCAGCGGTTGCCTTATCAAGTTCTCTTCCGCTGGCGATCACCTTGCCGTAGCTTCTTGCCATCCATTCAAAAACAAGGTTGGGCTCACCAATTTCGTTTGACCTCACCTCGTCGATGTGGATCTCCACGCCTCTGTGTTCGACGTAGGTCTTGATCCTCTCTGGTCTTTGCGTCGGAGCAGAGCGCCTTCGGGCCTGTCGTCGTTGCGACGACAACGCTTCGACGAGATCTCTACCGGATGTATTCACATCGCGAAGGTCAAACTTCTGTTCGGGGGCGCTGCTGATGTCATCCCCTGGAAGCGCTTTTCCTTTTCTCCACGGTGGCGCGGCGTTCGTCGCAGCGGCCTCTATCTGACGCTTTGTGTTTTCTGGGGAAAACGCGATGCTCCGCGATGCCTGATCGGCGAAGATTTGAGCGGTGCCCGCTATCACCGGCATGCGGCCATGACTCTTGTCCAGGCTCGGTATCGAAGTGTTGAATTCGGGCGCATATGCTCGGATGGCTGCGCTTTCATGCTCATCCATATCGTCGTACGCGCAGGGCGCAAATGCTATAGACCAAGGAAGCGAGGTATCTGGGACCCTGTGATAAACACGCCCCAGACTGTCGATAGATCGTTGGCTGAGTTGATCGCTCTGTCCGATATACACCACACGGTCAGCGCATCCGATCATGTAGATGCCGATATGAACCCAAGAGCACCCAAGCAGCGCCGAAAGCTCGTCGTGACGGTTTCGGAGAAAGACCTGCCGTTTCCAAAGGTGGAAGAGCGCATTGCTTGTTAGCATCATAACCTCGGAAGAACATACGGATGGACAAGACTTAGTCCATTTCAACGCGGCTTTGAAGTTCAGGTATTCTGGCAGTAAAGATGACTGCGCTCGTTATTGAGATAATCCAAGGCAAGGCGGCAGAGGCGGAAGCGAGCCGTTCATTCGCGCTGCCGCTGTTCGTCTAGTTCATATGGCGCGTCCGCAGCGGATGACCGCTTCGGCGTGCTCCGACGCGGCATCAGAGCGACTGACGATTGGCAGCTCTGGGCCGGGAACGACGGATGCTGCTTCCTGCTAAGGTGTATGGATCGCTGCGGTGCCATAGGTCCGCTTCGAGCTCATGCCTCCCATTCTGTCTTAGCCGAGATGCGCGCCTCGGGACGAAGTGAGGCGGCGAACGTCGCGCGGAGATGCGGTAAATCCCAACGAAAACGTGGTCCACTTCGGTGCTAACCCATTGATCTCAATGGCGGCAACTCTCTCATGCCGTGGTCCACACCGCCATTGTTTTTAAAAGATTTTTCGAATTTTCTGGCAGCCCTGCCGGGCCTACCAGACAGAACATCGCCAAGCGCCGCGCCAACAGGGGCTGCGCCAGCGCCTTGATTGCCGTCCCTCTTCCCTCCCCTGTTCGCCCAGGCACGCGCCTCTGGACATTACGCCCTGGCGCGGGGTCGGGATTACCATCCGGCGTTCGCTACACGCGGCTCTGGATCGTGTTGCAACGCCGGCTCTGCCCCGAGGCCATCGATACGGAACACCCGGACACCGTCCGAAAGTGTCCGGCTGTTTTGCGTCAGGCTCCGGATGGCGCTGGCGGTCTGGTTGACCATGGCCGCGTTCTGCTGCGTGACCGTGTCGAGCTGCGAGATGGCGGTGTTGATCTCGCCCAGCGTCATGGTCTGCTCGTTAAGCCCGTGCACCACTTCGCGGATCCGGTCCGAGATCCGATCGACGCCTGAGAAGATGCTGCCGAGCTCGCCGCTGGCGCGGCCGACAAGTTCGACCCCGGCCTTCACGTGGATGCCGCTTTCGCTGATCAGCGCCTTGATCTCCTGCGCAGATTCCGCCGACCGCTGCGCCAGGGTGCGGACCTCGGAGGCCACCACCGCAAAGCCGCGCCCGGCCTCGCCTGCGCGCGCCGCCTCGACCCCGGCATTGAGCGCGAGCAGGTTGGTCTGGAATGCGATGTCGTCAATCACCGAGATGATCTGCGAGATCGAATCCGACGAGGTCTCGATGCGCTTCATCGCCTCGGTGACGTCTTCGACCACCTTGCTGCTGCCTTCGGCAGCGCTCTTGGTCTCCTCCGCCTCTCGCCCGACCTCGGTGGCGTATTCGGCGGCAGACTTGGCATTGGAATTGAGTTCTTCGACTGCCGCGGCGGTCTCTTCCAGTGTCGCCGCCTGGGTTTCTGTGCGCTGCGACAGCTCGTCGGAATTGTCGCCGATTTCGGAGGCCACGCTGTCGATCTCGCCCGAGACGCTCTGCACCTGGCGGATCAGCCCCGAGATGTGCTCGGCCGCGGCGTTGAACGCATCGGCCAGCTCGCGCAGACGATCCTGCGCGGTGAGCGTCACGCGATGCGACAGGTCACCCGAGCTCAACGCCTCGAGCCCGTCGGCGATGGCCCGGATCGCCTGGCGCTGGCCGGTGATCTCGGTCGCGATCTTGGTGATGCGCACCACGTCACCAGCCTCGTCATAGACCGGCGCGTAGGTGGCGGAGATCCAGATCACCTTGTCATCTCTGGTGATGCGCGGAAACTCGTCCGAGAAGAACTTCCCGGCCCGCAGATCCTCCCAGAATTGCCTGTAGGCTTCGGATTGGCGGTACTTCTTCTGCACGAAGATGCTGTGATGCTTGCCGATGACCTCGCTCTCGTCCGGATAGCCGAGCGCGGCGAGAAAATTCTCGTTGGCGCGCAGGATCGTGCCGTCGGGCGCGAAATGGATCACGGCCTGCGTGCGTTCGACGATCTGCAGGATCGCCTCATCGCCGGTCACTTCGTGCTGACTGTCTTGCTTCGACTTGCGGGAAAACCACATCCCAGCGCTCCTTCAGGCGGTTCCTGAAGGAGCAGATACCTCGACAGACCTTTCCAGAGACTGAACAGGCGCGCAATTTTACGCCGCGCGCGCGTCCAGCCCCTGCAGCGCATCCATCGCGATGGCGTAGCTCCGCTGACGCGCTCTGGGATCGTGCATCGCGCTCGACAGGATCAGCTCGTCGGGACGGTAGCGCTCGATCAGCCGCTCGAGCCCCGCAGAGACCTGCGCCGGATCGCCGGTGGCGCTCACGCTCAGCGCCTGCTCGACCATCGCCACGTAGCGCGGGTCGGCGACGTCGTGAATATTATCCACCGGGTGCGGCAGCTTGCCGGGCCGGCCGCTGCGCAGGTTGATGAAAGCCTGCTGCTGCGAGGTCTTCAGCCGCAGCGCCTCGGCCTCGGTCTCGGCCGCCCAGACATTGGCAGCCAGCATGAAGCGCGGCTTGTCGGTGATGCCGGGCTGGAAGCGGTCGCGGTAGATCTCGACCGCCTGATCCAGCGCGTCGGGGGCGAAATGCGAAGCGAAGGCATAGGGCAGCCCCAGATGCGCCGCGAGCTGCGCACCATAGAGCGACGAGCCGAGGATCCACACCGGCACATGCGTGCCCTCGCCCGGCACCGCGCGCACCGGCTGACCCTCGCTGGCCTCCTGAAACAGGCCGATGAGCTCGACCACGTCCTCGGGGAAGCGATCCGAGGAGGCGTGGTTGCGGCGCAGCGCCATGGCGGTGATCTGGTCCGAGCCCGGCGCCCGCCCGAGCCCGAGGTCGATGCGGTCCGGGAACAGCGTGGCCAGCGTGCCGAACTGCTCGGCGATCACCAGCGGCGAGTGGTTGGGCAGCATGATGCCGCCCGCGCCGACGCGAATCTTGCTGGTTGCAGCGGCCACCTGCCCGATCACCACCGAGGTCGCCGCCGAGGCGATGCCCACCATGTTGTGATGTTCGGCCAACCAGAAGCGGTGATAGCCCAGCCGCTCCACGTGGCGCGCCAGATCGAGCGTGTTGCTCAGGGCGTCGGCCACGGTGCCGCCTTCGGACACCATGGAGAGATCAAGAACGGATGCGGGGATCATGGCCGGCCTTTCTGCTGCGTCGTCCTCCCGGATATAGGCATGCACGTTTTGTCTTGAAGATGCAAAGGCCCCCGATCTTTCCAGACCGGGGGCCAATTCACGATTGCTTGTCGCGCCTTAGGCGGCAGCCTTCACCGCGCGCTTGGTCAGAACCGCGATCAGGTGGGCGCGGTACTCGCCCGAGCCGTGCAGGTCCGAGATCATGCCGTCGCCCGAGAGCGACAGACCGTCGAGCGCGTCGGCACCGAAATTCGACGACAGCGCGGACTCGGCCTCGGACCAGCGGAACACGCCATCCTCGGAGGCGCCGGTCACCGCCACGCGCACGCCGTCGGCGTATTTCGCCACGAACACTCCCACCAGCGCGAAGCGCGATGCGGGCTGCTCGAACTTGATATAGGCCGCGGCCTCCGGCACCGGAAACTTGACCGCGGTGACGATCTCGCCCTCTTCGAGCGCGGTGGTGAACATGCCCTCGAAATAGTCGTCCGCCGCAATCTCGCGGGTGTTGGTGACGATGGTCGCGCCCGAGGCCAGCGCCGCCGCCGGGTAACAGGCGGAGGGGTCGTTGTTGGCGAGGCTGCCGCCGATGGTGCCGCGGTTGCGCACCGCCGGGTCCCCGATGTTCACCGCAAGGTCGGCCAGCGTCGGATAGGCGCTGCCCACCTCGGCCGCCACCGTCGCATGGGTGGTGCCGCCGCCGATGGTGACGGTGTCCCCATCGATGGAGACGCCCTTGATCTCGTCGATATTCTTCAGGCTCACCAGCACCGACGGCGCGGCGAGGCGCGCCTTCAGCGACGGAATCAGCGTCTGACCGCCGCCCAGCGCCTGCGCCTCTTCCTTGCCCAGCGCCGCCACCGCGTCGGCGACGCTTGTCGGGCTTTCGATCTCGAAGCTGTACATCTTCTATCCTCCTGTCGAAGGGTCTCCGGGCGCAGCGCCCTGCCCTTCTTCACGTTCCAAATACTCAACGATCCGGCGGCGCCGTCAAGCGATGCCGCCGGAAAGAGGCTCAGCCCTGCATCGCTTTCCACACACGGTGCGGCGAAACCGGCATGTCGATATGATCGACCTGCGTGTAGCCGCCCGAATGCAGCGCGTCGATCACCGCGTTGACCACCGCCGGCGGCGAGCCGATGGCGCCGGCCTCGCCGCAGCCCTTCACCCCGAGCGGGTTGTGGGTGCAAGGCGTGGCACAGGAATGGTCCACCTGGTAGAACGGTACGTCCTCGGCCCGCGGCATGGCGTAGTCCATGTAGGAGGCCGACAGAAGCTGGCCGTTCTCGTCATAGACGCAGCTCTCGAGCAGCGCCTGCCCGATGCCCTGCGCCAGACCGCCATGCACCTGCCCTTCCACGATCATCGGGTTCACCACGTTGCCGAAATCGTCGGCGGCGGCAAAGCGCTCGATGGTGACGCGGCCGGTCTCGGGGTCGAGCTCGAGCTCGCAGGCATAGGCGCCCGAGGGATAGGTGAAGTTCGCCGGATCGTAGAACGCCGTCTCTTCCAGCCCCGGCTCGATATCCTCGAGCGGGTAGTTGTGCGGCACGTAGGCGGCCAGCGTCACGTCGCCCCAGGCCACCGACTTGTCGGTGCCCGCCACGGTGAACTGGCCATCCTTGAGCTCGATGTCGGCATCCGAGGCCTCGAGCAGGTGACCGGCGATCTTCTTGGCCTTGTTGATGATCTTCTCGGTGGCGCGCACCATGGCCGAGCCGCAGACCGCGAGGCTGCGCGAGCCATAGGTGCCCATGCCGAAGGGGATCTTCGAGGTGTCGCCATGCACGATGTCGATCATGCTCTCGTCGATGCCGAGCATCTCGGCCACCACCTGCGGGAAGGCGGTCTCGTGGCCCTGCCCGTGCGAATGCGCACCCACCATGACCGAGATCGATCCGGTCGCATTCACCCGCACCGTGGCGGCGTCATAGAGACCGGCGCGCGCGCCGAGCTGGCCCACGAGGTTCGACGGCGCAATGCCGCAGGCCTCGATATAGCAGTTGATGCCGAGCCCGCGCAGCTTGCCATTGGCCTCGCTCTCCTTGCGGCGGGCTTCAAAGCCCTCGCGATCGATCATCTCCTCGAGCTTGTCCATCGTCGCGGTGTAATCGCCGGTGTCGTATTCGACGGCCACCGGGGTCGCGTAGGGGAAGCTGTCGATGAAGTTCTGCCGGCGCAGCGCGATCGGATCGACGCCGAGCTCGCGTGCCGCCTTGTCGACCAGCCGCTCAAGCTGGAACGTGGCCTCCGGGCGGCCGGCGCCGCGATAGGCATCGACCGGGACGGTGTTGGTGAAGACGGCCTTCACGTTCACCTGGATCGCCGGGGTCTTGTAGTTGCCCGCCATCAGCGTGCCGTGCAGCCAGGTCGGCACCGACGACGAGAAGGTCGACAGATACGCGCCCATGTTGGCCAGCGTATCGGTGCGCAGGCCGATGAAGTTGTTGTCGGCATCGAGCGCCAGCTCGATCTTGGTCACGTGGTCGCGACCATGGGCGTCGGACATGAACGCCTCGGAGCGGGTCGAGGTCCACTTGACCGGGCGATTGATCTGCCGCGACGCGAAGGTGACGAAGGCCTCCTCGGCGTAGTGGAAGATCTTGGTGCCGAAGCCGCCGCCCACATCCGGGGCCACCACCCGCAGCTTGTGCTCGGGGATGCCGAGCACGAAGGCGCCCATCAGCAGACGGATCACGTGCGGGTTCTGCGAGGTGGTGTAGAGCGTGCTCTCGTCGTTGGCGCGGTTGTACTCGCCCAGCGCGACGCGCGGCTCCATCGGGTTGGCCACGAGGCGGTTGTTGATCAGATCCAGCGTCGTCACATGCGCGGCGTTCGAGAAGGCCTCTTCGATCGCCGCCTGATCGGAGCCGAACTGCCAGTCGTAGCAGAGGTTGTCGTCGAGATCGTCGTGCACCTTGGCGGCACCGGCCTCGAGCGCGGCCTTCATGTCGACCACCGCCGGAAGCTCGTCGATGTCGTAGACGATGGCCTCGGCGGCGTTGCGCGCCTCCTCCAGGCTCTCTGCCACCACCGCGGCGATGGGATCGCCCACATGGCGCACCTTGCCCTGCGCCAGAACCGGGTGAGCCGGCTCCTTCATCGGCTCGCCGTTCTTGTCGGTCACCTGCCAGCCACAGGGCAGACCGCCGATGCCCTCGAAATCCTTGCCGGTGAAGATCCGCACCACGCCGGGCATCGCCTCGGCATCGCTGGTGTCGAGATTGTTGATGGTGCCATGCGCCACGTCCGAGCGCAGGAACACGCAATAGGTCTGGCCGTAGGTGCTGATGTCGTCGGTGTACTGACCGGCGCCTGTCAGGAAACGCACGTCTTCGCGGCGTTTCTGCGAGGCTCCGATGCCATGATCCTTGGGCATGAAAACTCCTCCCTGGGTGTGGCGGGCAGCCCCCGCCTTGGCAAATCCCTCCCGGACGCCGCGATCCGGCGGGTCCTCCACCCGCCGATCCGGCCGTTCCGGTTCGTCGCTAATTCACTCGGCGGCGATGCCGCTCACGTCCTGCCCGCTCGCCGCCAGGATCGCCTTGACGATGTTGTGGTAGCCGGTACAGCGGCAGATATTGCCCTCAAGGTAATCGCGCACCTCGTGCTCGCTGGGCTTGGGGTTCTCCTTGAGCAGCGCCGCCGCGGTCATCACCATGCCCGGGGTGCAGAAGCCGCACTGAAGCCCGTGATGGTCCTGAAACGCCTGCTGGATCACCGAAAGCGAGCCATCCGCATTGGCCATACCCTCGATCGTCGTCACCGAGGCGCCCTCGGCCTCGCCGGCAAACATGGTGCAGGCCTTTACGCTCTGGCCGTCCACGTGAATCACGCATGCACCGCACTGGCTGGTGTCACAGCCCACATGGGTGCCCGTCAGGTGCAGCTCGTCGCGCAGAAATTCGGTCATGAGCGTGTTGCCCGAGACCTCTTTCGAGACGGCCTTGCCATTCACCGTCATCGTCACCTTGGTCATCAAGTCCTCCCTGGGTGTCCCTGTCTGTTGTCCTTTGGTGGTCGCGGGCTCCTTGCCTGCCCGCGGGATCTTGTCGAATGCGCTTCAGGCAATGGGCCTCAGTTCGAGACCATGCGCTTGAACCAGCCCTTCTTCTTACCCTCTTCGGCCGCCTCGCCTTCGGCTTCCGGCGCGTCCTCGGGATCCGCCGGTCCTTCGACCGCGTCCTGAAGGTTGGTGAAGAACTGGTCCGCCATCTTCTTTGCGAAACCGTCGATGATGCGGCTGCCGAGCTGTGCCAGCTTGCCGCCGACCTTGGCCTCGACCTCGTAATGCAGCTCGGTGATGCCGTCGCCCTTGTCGGTCAGCGTCACGTCGGCACCGCCCTTGGCGAAGCCCGCGGCACCGCCCTTGCCCTCGCCCGACAGCGTCAGGCTCTCGGGCTCGTTGCGGTTCGACAGCGCGACCTGTCCCTTGAAGGTCGCCTTCACCGGGCCGACCTTCTGAACCACGGTGGCCTCGAAGCCCTCTTCCGGCGACCCGGTCATCTCGGTGCAGCCGGGCACGCATTGCTTGAGAACCTCCGGGTCCAGGATCGCGGCCCAGACGACCTCGCGGGGCGCCTTGATCTCGCGCGTGTCGCTCATGTGCATGGTGGGGGTCCTCCCTTCCTCTCCGGGCCCCACAGTACACGTTGCCCGTGGGGCGCATATAAGACCAATGGCTAAGACCAGTGGCGTGTCTCCGGCCGGTCCCGAAAAGGGGATCCGGCCATTTGCCGGCAGCATGGACAATGGCCTCATCGCTGCCAAGCGGATTCGTCAAATCTGCCCGGGGCTTGCGCTCCTGGCGCGCGATCAGCCTCCGGCGTAGACCTCGACCGTGGGCAGATCCGTCAGAGGTGCCTCGATCAGGCGCATCGCGGCAAGCGAGATGCGACTGCCGCCAGTGGCGGGCCCGTCGATGGGGGTCAGCGTCACCTGCGCGGATTTGCCGGTCGCCGGGAACACCACGCGGCCTTGGCGTTCGGCGCTGACCAGAGGCGTCTCGAGCCAGAAGCCCGGCTTCGAGGGGTCTCCGAGCGACACCACGGTGGTCCCGAGCCGGCTCTCACCGCCCGCCGACGGTGCCGCCGCGGCGGCGCGCTCCTCGGCGCTGGTGGTGTCGAACTCTTCCTCGGTGCGGGCACCCACGGGCGGGGCGATGCCGCTGGCAGGCCGCGCTTCGGGGCGCGCGGCCTCGGTCGAGGTGGCGGCGGTCGCGGTGGCGACGGGCTCTTCCTGCTGGGCCGGCGACATGACCTGGCCTCAGGCGGCGAGCAGCAAGACGGGGAGAAGGGAATACGCTTTCATGCCGGCAGCCTAGGACCAATATCCGGGGCTGACAATCGCGTCCGTCCTTGCCGAGCGGCGCAAACGCGCCTAGATTTCGCGGATGGAAAAGCTCATCGATCCCTTCGCGCGCCCGATCTCCTACCTGCGGGTCTCGGTCACCGACCGCTGCGACTTCCGCTGCGTCTACTGCATGTCCGAGAACATGAGCTTCCTGCCCAAGAAAGAGCTGCTGACGCTGGAAGAGCTCGACAGGCTGTGCTCGACCTTCATCGGCATGGGGGTCGAAAAGCTGCGCATCACCGGCGGCGAGCCCCTGGTGCGGCGCGACATCCTCAAGTTCTTCCAGTCGATGACCCGGCATCTCGATTCGGGCGCCCTGCGCGAGCTGACGCTGACCACCAACGGCTCGCAGCTCGAGAAATTCGCCAAGCCGCTCTACGAGGCCGGCGTGCGCCGGGTGAACATCTCCGCCGACACCCTGAACGAGGAAAAGTTCGCCGAGATCACCCGCTGGGGCCGCCTGCCCCAGGTGCTGCGTGGCATCGACGCGGCGCAGCAGGCCGGGATGCGGGTCAAGCTGAACGCTGTGGCGCTCAAGGGCTTCAACGAGGACGAACTGTTCTCGATGACCGAATGGTGCGCCGAGCGTGACATGGATCTGACCTGGATCGAGGTCATGCCGATGGGCGACATCGGCAACGAGGACCGGCTCGACCAATACTGGAAACTGACCGACCTGCGGGCGCGGCTGGCCGAGCAGTACACGCTCACCGACCTGCCCGAGAGCACCGGCGGTCCGGCCCGCTACGTACGCCTTGAGGAGACCGGGCAGAAGATCGGTTTCATCACGCCGCTCACGCATAATTTCTGCGAAAGCTGCAACCGCGTGCGTCTCACCTGCACCGGCGAGCTCTTCATGTGCCTGGGGCAAGAAGACAATGCCGACCTGCGCAGTGCGCTGCGCAACCACCCGGGCAGCGACGCGCCGCTCGAGGCGGCGATCCGTGCCGCCATCGAGCGCAAGCCCGAGGGCCACGATTTTGACTACTCGCGCCAGAGCGTCGACGGCCGCGTGTCACGCCACATGAGCCACACCGGCGGCTGATCCCCGTGCCCAAAAAAATCTTCGCAGGAAGATTTTTTGCCCCCCGCGCATCGAAGATTTTTCGTCCGAAAAATCTTGCGACGTTCGATGGTCGAGCCAGTGACCGGGTCGAGGCCCATGGCGCCGACGTCGCCTCTCACCTTGCGCCAACGCCCCGCCTGAGCGGCGAAATCCGCCGGCCTCGCGGAAGGGCGTTGGGTCGCGCGCCGCTTTGTGCCTATACTCGCAACAATCCGGGCGCGAGACCCGCCCCCGAGCAGCGATGGCAAAACAGGCAAGACCCACAGATGACCCAAGACACGGTGACCGTGCGCCCGCTCCGGGCGGCAGACGAAGAGAGCTGGCGTAAGCTCTGGACCGGCTACCTCACCTTTTACGAGTCCTCGGTGAGCGAGGAGGTCTACCAGACCACCTTTGGGCGCCTGCTCGACGGTGACGACCACGAATTCCACGCTCTGGTGGCCGAAAGCGACGGCGAATTGATCGGCCTTGTGCACTACCTCTTCCACCGTCACTGCTGGCGGGTCGAGAATGTCTGCTACCTGCAGGATCTCTTCGCCGCGCCCGAGGCGCGCGGCAAGGGCGTTGGCCGGGCGCTGATCGAGGCGGTCTATGCCAAGGCCGACGAGGCCGGGTCGCCGAATGTCTACTGGCTGACACAGGATTTCAACCACACCGCCCGGCAGCTTTACGACCGGATCGGGACCCTGACCCCCTTCATCAAGTACCAGAGGGCCTGATGCGCCGGCTGCTGTTTCCGGTGCTGATGTGGCTGGCCTCCTGCATGCCGGTCGCCTCTCCGGAGACGGCGAGCCGCGCCGCCGCCTCGCTGGGCGATCTCGGCCCGCTGCCGGCGATGAAGAGCTTCGCCCAAGCGCATCCCGCGCCGCCCGTCATCTCGAATGCCGATCTCTCCCGCGACGTGCTGGACCTGGCCTTCGCGCTGGAATCGAGCCGCGCGCTCGAGCAGTTCTCGCGTTTCGAGACGCCGGTCACCGTCACGGTGCAGGGCAAGGCGCCGCCGTCCATGGGACCGGATCTCGACCGGCTGCTGCAGCGCCTGAGACGCGAGGCGGGGATCGACATTTCGCGCGTCAGCGGCGCCGAGGCCAATATCACCCTCGTTGCGGTTCCGCGCGACGAGATCCGCCGCCACCTGCCTCAGGCCGCCTGCTTCGTGGTGCCCAATGTCAGCTCGCTGCAGGAATATCTCTCCGCGCGCAAGAGCCGGCGGGTGAGCTGGACCAGCGTCACGCGGCGCGAGCGCGTGGCGATCTTCCTGCCCGCCGATGCCGCGCCGCAGGAGCTGCGCGACTGCCTGCACGAAGAGATCGCCCAGGCGCTGGGACCGCTCAACGATCTCTACCGGCTGGGCGACAGCGTGTTCAACGACGACAACGTCCACACCGTGCTGACCGGCTATGACATGACGGTGCTGCGGGTGTTCTACGACCGCACCCTGCGCTCGGGGATGCGCCGAGACGAGGTCGCGGCGCGGCTGCCGGCGATCCTCGCCCGGATCAATCCCGAGGGCAGCCTGCACCAGGCGCGCCGTCTGCCCGCCACGCCACGGGACTGGAGCGCGGCGGTACAGACCGCGCTCGGCCCCGGCACGGATTACGTCGCGCGGCTGAAGGCCGCTTCCACGGCACTGGGGATTGCCGAGCGCGAGGGCTGGCACGACCACCGGCTGGGCTTTTCCCACTACGCCATGGGCCGGCTCTTGCAGGGCAGCGACGCCGAGGCAGCACGGCGCGCCTTCCTGCGTGCCCGGGAGACCTTTGAGCACGCGCCGGACACGGCACTCCACCAGGCCTACGTGGCCGCACAGCTCGCCGCCTACGAGATCCACGCCAACCGCCCCGAGGCGGCGCTGGCGCTGACCGCGCCGCATCTCGACACCGCCATGCGACACGAGAACGCGGCGCTGCTCTCGACACTGCTCCTCTTGCGCAGCGAGGCGCTCGACCTGGCCGGGCGGGCCTCGGAAAGCCGGCTGGTCAAGCTGGACTCCCTGGGCTGGGCACGATACGGCTTCGGCCCGGACTGGGCCGTGCGCGCCAAGGCGCGCGAAATCGGCTCGCTCAATCCGCTCAAGGGAGGCAGGGGCGCAGGATGATCGTGATCGCTGGGGTTCTCATCGGGGCCATCATCGGCGGGCTGACCGCCAAGCGCCGCAAGGGCGATCTTGCCGATATCGCGCAGTTCGTGGTGGTCTATGCCATCGCCTTCGGGCTGGCCGGGCTGATCGCGACCATCGTGATCGAGAAACTCGCGACCTGAGCCGAGCGGCCTGCATCGCAGGCCGTGGAGCAGGCAGGGGCGCTGCCCCTCTGGCGCCTGCGGCGCCATTCACCCCGGGATATTTCCGGCCAGAAGAAGACCAGGGGCCGCGCGCCATTTCAGAGGCAGCGCGGTGGGCGGGAAACGTCGGGTGCGTTTTTCCGCGGGGCCGGCGTCGTGGTGGTTGCGACCGGGGCCGCTTTGCGTAGGATGAGCGCATCCCCAGCGGAGCCCGCATGTTCGTACCCTTCTTCGAAACCCTTCGCGCCGCTCAGGTGCCGGTCTCGCTTCGCGAGTACCTGACCTTTCTCGAGGCCATGCGCGCAGGTCTGGCGACCTATGACGTGGAGGGGTTCTACTACCTCGCACGCAGCGCCATGGTGAAGGACGAGCGCCATCTCGACCGCTTCGACCAGGCCTTTGCCCACAGTTTCAAGGGGCTCGAAAAGATCGGGCTGGAGCAGATGCTCGAAGCGGTGGAGCTGCCCGAAGACTGGCTGCGCAAGATGGCCGAGAAGCACCTCACCGAGGAAGAGAAGCGCGAGATCGAGGCGCTTGGCGGTTTCGACAAGCTCATGGAAACGCTGCAGGAGCGTCTCAAGGAGCAGCAGGGCCGGCACCAGGGCGGCAACAAGTGGGTCGGCACCGCCGGCACCTCGCCCTTCGGTGCCTACGGCTACAACCCCGAGGGCGTGCGCATCGGTCAGAAGGAGAGCCGGCACCAGCGCGCGGTCAAGGTCTGGGACAAGCGCGAGTTCAGAAACCTCGACGACAGCGTCGAGCTTGGCACCCGCAACATCAAGGTGGCGCTGAAACGGCTGCGCCGCTGGGCCCGCGACGGGGCGCAGGACGAGCTGGATCTCGACGGCACCATCCGTGCCACCGCCGAGCACGGCTATCTCGACGTCAAGACAAGGCCCGAGCGCCGCAACGCGGTGAAGCTGCTCCTGTTCTTCGACATCGGCGGGTCTATGGATCCGCATATCAAGGTGGTCGAAGAGCTGTTCTCGGCGGCCCGCTCGGAGTTCAAGCATCTCGAGCACTACTACTTCCACAACTGCCTCTACGAGGGCCTGTGGCGCGACAACCGGCGGCGTTGGGACCAGCAGACCGCGACCTGGGACGTGCTCAACACCTACGGCTCGGACTACAAGTGCATCTTCGTCGGCGACGCCTCGATGAGCCCCTACGAGATCGCCTATCCGGGCGGTGCCAACGAGCACTGGAACCAGGAGGCCGGTCAGGTCTGGCTCGAGCGCGCCCGAGCGCAATGGCCGGACCACCTGTGGATCAACCCGGTGCCCGAGCGGCACTGGCCCTATACCCAGAGCATCGGCATGATCCGCGAGATCTTTGACGACCGCATGGTGCCCATGACGCTGGACGGGATCGAGCGCGGCATGAAGGAGCTGTCGCGATGATCCTTGCGGTGGATGGCGGCGGCTCGACCTGCCGGGTGGCGCTGGAGCACGCCGGCAGCCGCCACGTGGTCAGCCTTGGTGCCGCCAACGTGACCAGCGATTTCGACGGCGCCGTGGCGCGCATCACCGAAGGTATTCAGGCGGTGACGCAGGCGGCTGGGCTGAGCCCGGAGGCGCTGCGCGCCTGCCCCGCCTATCTCGGGCTGGCCGGGGTCACCGGCCCGGCGCTGGCCGACACAGTGGCACGCGCCCTGCCCCTCGACCACGCGGTGGTCGAAGAGGATCGCCGCGCCGCGGTGGTGGGTGCGCTGGGGCGCGTGACCGGCTGCGTGGCCGGGCTTGGCACCGGCAGCTTCCTCGCACGGCAGGATGGCGACAACTTCCGCAGCATCGGCGGCTATGGCCTGGTGCTCGGCGACAAGGCCTCGGCGGCGTGGCTCGGCCGCGAACTTCTGATCTATACGTTGCGCGCCCATGACCGGCTCGAGGCACACACCCCGGTGAGCAAGGCGCTGCTCGATGAGCTGGGCGGCGCGCCCGGTGTCATCGCCTTCGCCGCGAGCGCGACGCCGGAACGCTTCGGCCAGCTCGCGCCGCGGATCACGCAGGCGCCCGACGATCCCGCGGCGGCGCTGCAGATGCGGCGCGGCACAGCCTATGTGGCGACCGGTCTCAACGCGCTCGGCTGGCGCCCGGAAGAGCCGATCTGCCTGATCGGCGGCGTCGCGGGCGCCTATGCCGACTGGCTGCCCAAGGAGATGGCGCAAGCGCTGCGGCCCGCCGAAGGCAGCGCGCTCGACGGCGCGCTGGCGCTGGCGCGGCGGCTGGCGCCGGTGGCCTGAGACCCCGCGGCCTGAGACCTAGAACTCGACCTCGAGCTCCTCGATCTCCTCCGGCTCGGCCAGCGCGCCGGAGATCCAGTCCTGCATCGGGGCCCAATCGAGCACCGTGTCGATATAGGCCTCGAGCCGGTCGTCGAGAGTCACCGCGTAGGTGCGGAAGCGGGTGCAGACCGGCGCGTACATGGCATCGGCCACGGTGGGCCGGCCGAACAGGAACGGCCCGTCATAGGTGTCGAGGCAATCGTGCCAGATTGTCTTGACCCGCTCCACGTCGGGGCGCGCACCCGAGAAGATCTTGAAGCGCTCGTGACGAGCCTTGAGGTTCATCGGCAGCGCAGAGCGCAGGTTGTAGAACCCCGAATGCATCTCGCCCGAGATCGCGCGGCAATGGGCGCGCCGCGCCACGTCCTTCGGGTAGAGCCCGGCATCGGGGAAGGCCTCGTTGAGATACTCGGCGATGGCAAGCGTGTCCCAGACCTGCACCTTGCCGTGGGTCAGGCGCGGCACACGCACCGTGGGCGACAGCAGCAGCAGTTCCTGGCGCATCTCGGCATCGGAAGGATCGACCGGCGCCTCGTCGAAATCGAGCCCGGACATCTTGCACAGAAGCCAGCCCCGCAGCGACCAGGACGAGTAGTTCTTCGATGAAATCGTGAGCGTTGCCTTGGCCATGCTCCCCCCGTTGCTGACGTGATGCTGCACTGCGACATGATTTTTGTCGCATGGCCCCCGGGTTCTGGCTAGCGTTTTCACAGCAAGGGAGGGTTTCGACACCGTGCTGTACGCCACCTACCAGGGGTTTGATGATTTAATCGCCCCTTTTCGAACCGCCGC
>Ga0115012_10000426_pt1 | contig 23724 bp, 22 predicted proteins | sample TroAtlMetagenome_FD_88706 | JGI IMG/M metagenome (GOLD analysis project Ga0115012, IMG submission 88706) | Marine eukaryotic phytoplankton communities from Atlantic Ocean - Tropical Atlantic ANT10 Metagenome | ecosystem: Environmental > Aquatic > Marine > Oceanic | place: Tropical Atlantic...
AAAGACCCCATTTAGCTAAGTGCCCAAGTGTTGTCCAAACTTTTTGTCCATTGACAATGAATCCATCGCCATCATCTACAGCTTTGGTAGACAAACTTGCTAGATCTGATCCTGAGCCTGGCTCTGAAAACATTTGACACCATATCTCATCAGCAGTAAACATTGGTCTTAGGTATTTTTGAATTTGTTCTGGAGTTCCGTACTCAACTATAGTTGGTGCACCCATGCCTATACCAAGAATATTTGCGACTCTATTTTGTTGAGAGATTCCTTCATTTCTTAGACTCTCTGTAATAAGAAGTTGGTACTTAGGGTTTAAACCTAGTCCGCCAGCACCTTCTGGAAACTGAACCCAAGCAAGTCCTAAATCAAATTGCTTACCCCAAAATTCTTTAATATCGTCTGTTTGGCTTCTAAATTGAATGAGTTCATCTAATTTGCCTCGTACTAACTGCTCAGCATCAGAGTGTTTAGTTTCAGTTTTTACCATATAAGATTATACATCAAATTATTATTACTGATTACCCTGAATAGCCTGTTGAATAATCATTAATTCATCTTCATTGCTAAGAGGATAGGTACCATCTTCAATATTTCTAATTTCTTCAATATTATCCGCAATATCTTCCGCAGATGCACTGGTATTTACATATCCTTTATGAGTAATAATTCCTATACGTGCAAAACGTCCAGCAGCAACTCCAAAGATTTCATGACTAGGCTCGCAAGCTTCTGATGCAAGGTAAGAAACCATTGGGGTAACTAGTTCTGCACTAAATAATTTTCCAACATCTTCGGGAAGTAAGGCCTCAGTCATTCTTGTATATGCTGTTGGAGCTATTACATTAACTTTGATATTATATTTTGCTCCCTCAATTGCTAATACATTGGTTAAGCCTACAATACCCATTTTTGCAGCACCGTAGTTTGATTGACCAAAATTACCAAATAAACCAGAAGGTGATGCGACATTAACAATCCTTCCATATGAATTTTCTTTCATTACCTTAAAAGCAGCCTGTGTAACAAAAAAAGTACCTTTTAAGTGAACATCTATAATCAAAGACAATTCTTCTTCAGACATGTTTGCAAAACTTTTGTCTCTTAAAATACCTGCATTGTTGATAACTGCATCTACCGTACCAAAATTATCAATTGCAGTTTGGACAATAGACTCTCCTCCATCTTTAGTTGCAACTGAATCATAATTTGCAACAGCTTCTCCACCATTTGCTACAATTTCGTTTACAACTTCATCAGCTGGAGTATTACCAGAACCAGATCCATCTACAGCTCCACCTAAATCATTCACGACCACTTTTGCACCACGAGAACCTAGATCTAGAGCATATGCTTTTCCTAAACCATTTCCTGCTCCGGTAACAATTACTGTTCTGTTTTCAAAAGAAACTTCAGCCACTTTTATACCCCCTCGTACATAGATTCAATTTCATCATTATACATCTCTGCAATAACATTTCTTTTTAATTTTAAAGTGGGTGTTAATTCTCCACTTGAGTCTGTCCACTCTTTTTCAAGAAGCACAAACTTTTTAATACCTTGAACATTTGCAACTTGAGAATTTGCTTCATCTATTTGTTCTTGAATTGCTTGTATTACTTTTTCATTCTTCGCCATATCCTTAATAGAATATTCGATACCATTTTCTGCTGCCCAAGTTTCAGCTCCTCCATCACCATCAAGAACTATCAAAGCTGATAAGAATTTCTTACCATCCCCAACAACACATACTTGACCAACTAAAGGATGTGGTTTTACAAGATCTTCAATTTCAACAGGTGCAATATTTTTACCTGCTGAAGTAATTAATATTTCTTTTTTTCTTCCAATAATTTTTACAAATCCTTCAGAATCGATTTCAGCTAGATCACCAGAATGTAGCCAGCCATCTCCATCAAAAGTTTCTTTAGTTTGCTCTTCAGATTTGTAATAACCTTGAGTGACATGATTTCCTCTCATACATAATTCACCGTCATCCATAACTTTTACTTCAGTGCCAGGAATTGGTATTCCAACTTTACCGATTGGATTAAGTACACTTGGAATTTCTATACCGTCGACTTTTAATCTTTTTGTAAACGACTCCGCAGCATTTCCAGGTACACCTATTGTTGCAGGCCCAGTATCTTCAGTCATTCCATAAATTTCTGTTATATCTATTCCTATTGCGTGAAACCACCTATGAACATCTTTGTTCATTGGTGCAGCTGCAGTTACAAAGTACTCTGTATCCATTATTCCAAGGCCTTCTTTGAACTTCGAGAAAACTAGTTTTGCAAAAACTTTATCCTTTAATTTAACTCCGAGAGGTACTGTTTCACCTCTTTGTTCAAAATCAACTTTTTCCAACCCATTTTTAATTGCCTTGTCTATTAAGTCTTTTTTTGGATTCTCCTCAATTTTTGCCTGAAGACCGCCCTTAAATCTTTCCCATACCCTTGGCACAGCCAAAAATACTGACGGCTTAATTGTCGGAAGAGCGTCTCTCATATCTTCTAAGACAGGAACGGGAAATATTTGACCAATTCTATAAATAGCTTGATAGTGGTCTCCAGCTCTTGCTGCAATATGTGCCATTGGTAAGTATGAAACAATTCTAGGGAATTTAGAAGCCGGTATCATTTGGCCAAATAAACTTTCAATAGTCCATAAAACATTTTTATGGGAAATCATGACACCTTTTGGCTTGCCAGTGGTACCAGACGTAAAAATTAAACACGCAAGTGAATCTGGTGTAACCGTAGAAGTAGCGGAATCTAATTTAGAACTATCATCTTCGTTAATCTGTTTGCCCTTTTCTACCAATTCTTGGTAACTATGAACATATTCTAAATCTTTCTTTTCGTCATAACCATCTACCAACACTATTGCCTCTAATTTAGGACAATCTTTCTTTGCAGCATCAACTTCTGCAAATAGTTCTAAATCTCCAACTATTGCTACTTTTGCCTCCATTAGGTTTGCAACATATTCAATTTGTGAAGATTTTAACTGCTTATACAAAGTTGAAGGTGTTGCCCCACAGTAAACAATGCCTAAATCTGAAATATTGTGTTCTTTAGTATTGTTTGACATGATAAACGCAGTATCTCCTGGTCCTAGGCCTAAAGACATCAAGCCCGCAGCCAAATTTTTAGATACTTCTCTATACTCTGACCACGAAATAGAGTCCCAAGCTGAATATTCACTATTTGCTGGAGTATTAAGAGCTGGATAATCAGCATACTCATCTGCATTTCTATCAATAAAATCAATTAGTGTTTTACCCTCAACTGATGCAGTAATTAAATTTTCTTGTGATTTTAAATAATCGTGTAACTTAGACAATATTTCCTCCCATGGATCTAATACTTAATTTTAATTTAAATAAAGTAATTGAGCTATTAATTAATAGGATTTATCCCTTAACAGAGCCTGCGGTTAATCCACCAGTAATTTGCTTTTGAAAGAATATAAACAAGGCTGCTATCGGTGTAGCGGCAATAACAGACGAAGCAGCAATAACACCCCAATCAGCATTAAAGTCATCTATAAAAACAGTATTTATCCCAACTGCAACTGTCCATAGGTTTTTATCCTTTAAAAATATAGCAGCAAGAATGTAGTCAGAATAAATACCTATAAAAGTAATTACAAAAATAACAATTAAAATTGGTCTCGCTAGAGGTGCAATAATTTTTGCGAAAATTTGATACTCTGTAGCACCATCTACTTTAGCTGCTTCATCTAATGAGGGGGAAATTGTGTCCATAAAGCCCTTTATCAACCAAGAATTAAAACCAATAGATCCGCCAAGATATACAAGTATTAGTCCTAAATGAGTACCTAGACCCATGAATGGGGCGACATCGCTAATTTGGAAAAATAACAAATAGATAGCAACAAATGCTAGAAAAGATGGAAACATTTGAACAATAACTAGTGTTAATAAACTTGCTCTTCTACCTTTAAATTGCAGTCTAGAAAAAGCATACGCTGCCAAGGTACCAAGAAATACATTGAAGACTGCAGCAATAAATGCAACTTTATAAGTGTTGAAAAGCCACTTGTAATATGGCACAAGTGGATTTGAGGAAAGCAATTTATAATGTTTCAAAGTAAAGCCATCAGGAATTAATTTTGAATTAGTTAAATTTGCAAAATCTGCAACCGAATTAGTAGCTACAAAAAGAATTGGATAGATTGCAAAAGTAACAAAAATCAGCGCTATGAAATGTCTCCATCCATATTCTTTAAACCATTTTAATAATTTAAATGTTTCCATAAATTCTCTCTAATCGTTTTGTATACCTAAATGAAATAGCAGAAATTAAAAGAACAATAAAAAATATAATTATTGTGACACTAGAAGCTAATCCAAATAAGTTTCCTCTTCCTCCAGAAATCGCTAATTTATAAGTAAACGAAATCAATATATCAGTCCACCCCACAGCAACTTCACTTCCAATAATTGGAGGGCCTCCTCCAGAAAGTAAAAATATTAGAGTAAAGTTGTTAAAGTTGAATGCAAAAGAACCTATTAACAATGGAGAAATTGATACCATTAATAATGGAAATGTTATTCTCCAAAATGACTGCACACCAGATGCACCATCAACTTTAGCTGCCTCAATTAACTCTCTTGGTATTGATTGAAGGGCTCCAGTCGTTATTAGGAACATATATGGAAATCCAAGCCAAGTATTAACGAGTAACACAGCCGATCTGGCACTTTCTTTTGTTTTAAGCCATTTAACTGGTTCTATATCTAATAATTCATATATAGGGCCAAGCCAAGTATTAATAACCCCATAATCAGGATTTAAAAGGCCTTTCCAAACTAGGACCGACACAAAAGCAGGGATTGCATATGGCAAAATAAAAACAGCTCGATAAATCTTCTTAAATTTCATGTCATCTTTGTTTAATATCATGCTTAAAAATAAACCCACTGCAAAACAAAGCAGTACACTAAAAAAAGCAAATTGGAAAGTCCATTTTGTTACTACACCTAATGGTCCTCTGACTCTTTGGCTTGAAAATAATTTTCTATAATTATCACCACCAACAAAAACTCTCCACCCAGGTTCAATCTCTTTTCCTTCACACTCAAAATTGTCTTTTACTACAGGACAAGAGATTTTTGATGCATTATTGAATATTGCATCATTTACCTCGTCGTAAGTATAAAGTTGTGAAGTTGATGATAGTCTTCCGCTTGAAGCCCCAAAAACAGAAATTTTATAAAGTTGAATTCTTGTATTTTTATCAATAATTAATGATAAATCTTGAAGAGAGGTTGAATTTGCTATTTGTTCTTTTCCAGAAAGCAAATAATACCCATCCGGAGTGATAAATTCATTATTAACAAAAAGTGATGGTTCGTGCGTTGCATAAGAAGATGTAAAGATTTCATCATCTACAACAGCTTTGCCAAACAAAATATTATTAGTATCTAAATTAGCTACATAGTAAAAATCCAAATTAGAATCTTGAAGAATATACATATCGAACTCAACGCCTTTTTGATCTTCTGGAGTATAAACTCTATCTTCTAAAATTTTTATAGCTTGTGTCTTTGTAAGAATATGTCCCGTCGACCAATTTGTAAAAGAAACATATGAATTGTATAAAGCAGGGAAAACAACAAAAGAAAGCATGAAAATCATACCAGGGAGTATCCATTTCATTGGCATAAACCTGTCCGTAATATAAACAATGTTTACTAATAATCCAATAATTATTAAAAGTGATAAAAGAAACCAAGACTCAAAGGAAATTGTTAAAGGAATTGAATATACAATTAAAGAATTAAAGATTGCTAGGAATACGTACCTTAAAATTTTAGATAGGGTCATACTTAAATATATCACTAAAAAAATTGGGGCTCAACAGAGCCCCAATTTAAAATTGATTAATTAATATTAACCACCAGCAATTGCATTTCTAATTTGTTCTGCTGCTAATTTCATAGCATCAGATGCATTGCTTATAGTAACGCCAGTCTCTTCGTTAGTACCATATGCTTGGTCTCTAATTACGAGTAAAGCGTCAGCCATTGGTCCCCATACACTACCCATTTCTGGAATGTTTGGCATAGGAATACCATTTGAGGCACTTGCTGCGAACACAGCTGCGATAGGATCAGCAGCTTCAACTACAGCAAATAATGATTTTGTCGCAGGTAATCTTGGATCTGATTCATACATTGCCTGTTGAACTTCAACAGTTGCAAAAAAGTCAAGAATAAAGCTTTGTGCTAATACTTGCTTACTACTAAATGATGAAACCATTGCTCCTCTAACTCCTACAAATGGAGTAGCTGCATTTCCATCAAATTGTGGAATTAATCCAACACCATAATTTACAGCGCTAGCATCCCCTCTAGCCCATGGGCCAGTCATCCAGAATAATGAACGACCTTCTTGAAATGCAGTCATAGATGCACCGTAATCAGTTGATGCAACTGTTCCGTTTTTTACGAGTCCGTCAAGATATTCTGCTGAAGCAATAGCTCCTGCATTGTCTAGACCAACGTCTGAAGCGTCAAATCCACCTGCTGTGGCAAATACATAACCACCGGAAGAAGCGACAAATGGATGGTTGTGGTAAGCGTCTCCGCCACCTCCACCACCAGGTGCTCCAACACATAGTTCTGTACCTGCAGCGTCACAAGCAGCTTTTGCTTCTTCCCACGTTGCTGGAACTGAATCAACTAAGTCTGCGTTATAAAACATAGCGATTGCTTCTGTAGCATATGGAAATCCATAAACTTCGCCTCCATAGCTAAAGGCAGTAACACCTACATCAAATAAGTCTGAAGCTACAGACCCAAGATCTAATGGTGAAACTACACCGTTTGCTGCTAATTCTCCAACCCAGTCATGAGCTCCCAAGAAGACATCTGGACCTTCACCTGCTGGACCAGCAGTCTGAACGTCAGTTCTTATAGCTCCGAAATCATAAACAACTACCTCAACATCTACTCCAGCGGCAGCTTCATAAGCGCCAACTAAAGGATCTAGGGCATTTGCAACTTTTTCTTCAGCCCATACCACTATAACTTCAGGTGGTGGTGCTGTGGTTGCAGGAGCAGCTAATGTTTCTTGAGGTGCCTCTGTAGTTTCTGGTGCTTCTGCTGCATCATCTGCAGTATCTCCACCACAAGCCACGGCCACTAAAGAAAACATCAATAAAAAAACGATAAATCGTAATTTATTAGTTTTCATATTCTCCTTTTCAAATATATATATTTGCACTCAATTAAGAATGCCATTGATAATCTAATGTATAAATAGAATTTTTTCTAGCCAAAAGCAAAAAACATTTCACAAGTGCACATGCTTTATTTTTCGTGAATGATTGTACCAATATCACCTTGGTTTTTAGTAATTTTAACTGAGCCATCTTCTAAACTAGCTTCGCAATCACCATATATAACATCAATACTGTGAGCATTGGTATTTATAGTTATATCTTTTGTTGACCTATCACGATTTACAATGCAAATTAAAGATTCATCCTGTAAAATCCTTCTGAAAATCACTACATCTTCAGTATCATCTAACAATTCAAATCTTCCGTATTTAAATATTGGATTGGAATTTTTTATATGCATCATAGTTTTAGTAAATTCAAGAATTTTCATATTCCAAGAAGCCTGATCGTGCCATGGAAATGGTTCTCTATTAAATGGGTCATCTGCACCACCCAATCCAACTTCGTCACCATAATAAATTCCAGCGATACCAGGAAATGTTGTTTGTAGAAAAATCGCACCTAAAATACCATCTTCATTGTTTCCAGAGCGATTTAGAAATCTTTTAACATCATGAGAGCTAAGTAAGTTTTGACAAGAGGAAAGAGCTTCAAATGAATACATTGAGTAAAGATTTGCTAAAGAATCTGCAAATTCTTTATTGTTTATCCTTTTAGTTGCAAAATAATCCGTCATGGTTTCTCTAAAAGAATAATTCATGGTTCCATCAAACCTGTCTCCTTGTAGCCATTGAGAAGTATCACCAAAAATCTCAGATATAAGTAAAACATCTTCTTTTGTTCCGTACGCAATATCTCTGAAGTCTTTCCAGAAAGAGAAGTCTAATTCTTTTGCAACATCCATTCTCCACCCATCAATATCAAAGTTTTCAATCCAATGCTTTGTTACATCAAGTGCCCATTTTCTTGCATCTTTATTTTCGAAATTGACCTTAGGCATATCTGGCACTCCCCACCAAGCTTTAAAAGATGGTTCAACAATCGGACCATCATCATCTCTGATTTCTACTGGAACCATTGTCTCCTCAAAAGTTTTGTCTAAATACCTTTTGTATTCCTCTTCATTACCATCCCAACCCACTTTATATGTATTTGAATACAGGTGTGGTCTGTGTATAAATCTGACTGGATAATCAAAAACTGTAAACCAATCTTTGTATTTTGATTTTTCACCATTTTTTACAAGATCTTGAAATCCAAAATGTCTTGGATGAACGTGGTTAAGAGAACAATCTAATATTATTTTTATATCTCTATTGTGGCACTCTTTAATTAATTCTCTTAAAGCGTCATCGCCACCCAATGATGGATCAACTTTAAAATGGTCCCACGAATCATACTTGTGTGTACTAGTAGAAAGAAATATTGGATTTAGATAAACAATATTTACGCCTAAAGATTCAATATGATCTAAATTTTGTATTACTCCGTATAAATCTCCTCCCTGAAAGTCTAATCTTGTAGGAGTTGAACCCCATTCAATTGAATTTTTAGGATTTATAGAACTATCTCCATTAGCAAATCTTTCAGGAAATACTTGATACATAACTCCTCCATATACCCAATCTGGAATCGTATGTCTGTGGAAAGTATTTATATCATAAATCCATTTTTCTGAGGGGGATATAAAATTAGCGATGCCGCTAGTTCCTAAATATATATTTAACTGATCATCAGTAGTTGCAGCAAAACTAAACTTAGCAACTGATGATCTAAATTGTATTTGTGTTCCCCAAAATATAAATCTATCTGTTTCTGCATACTTTCTTAACTCGATCGGTCTAAAATCTTCATCTTCTAAAAGTATCCAAAGTTTTGAAATATTTTTTTGAGAATGAACCCTAATTCTCCCTGTACCATCTCTTGAAATTGAAAAATGTTTTTTATCATTGAAGTCAAAACGAAAATCATAATGGCCAAGATGAACATCTCCATCAAAAAAATCAATCTTTTGTTTTTCACCTGCGTCAACAAATTCCGGATTGTGCTCTTCTACCATAAATTTAATTTACTATTATTTTTTCATTTTGTACTCTATATTTGAAACATATGGATATAAATAAAACAAGCGGATTAATTCTGCATCCAACTTCATTACCTAGTGATTATGGGGTTGGAGATTTTGGTAAAGAAAGTTATAGATTTGTTGACTTACTGAGTGAATCAAAAACTCAAGTTTGGCAGGTACTACCATTAGGCATTACGGACAATATTGAATACTCTCCTTATTCAAGCAAGTCCTCTATTCTTGGAAATCCATATATTGTTTCATTAGATAAATTAGAAAATGATATTTTTACTAGTGACGAATTAAATGAAATAAAAATAGATAACTCTGACAAAGTTGACTACGAAGTGGTTTACAGTAATAAAAATAATTTATACAAGAAAATTTCTGAAAGAGTCAACATCAACGACTCAGAATATAAAGACTATATTGAAAATGATCTAAAGAAACAACACATAACATTTTTAACTTTAAGTGAAATTTATGAAGGATCGTGGAACACATGGTCTAAAAAATATCAAAACTATTCAGAATCACTTTTTGATGAAGTATTTACCAAATATTTGAGCACATTTACTAAAAATATATATTTACAGTACGAATTCGATAATCAATGGCAAAATATTAAGTCATACGCCAACAGTAATAATGTAAAAATCCTTGGTGATATACCTATTTATGTCAATCATAATTCTGCAGATGTGTGGCTAAATCAACATCTTTTTGATTTGGGGAATAATAATGAAATGAGTTTTGTATCAGGTGCTGTTCCGGATGACTTTACAGTAGAAGGACAAATTTGGAATACTGCACTTTATAAATGGAATAATCATAAGGAAGAAGGATATAAATACTGGATTGAAAAATTAGATTATAATTTGAAAAACTATGACTACTTAAGAATAGATCATTTTGTTGGATTTTTTCAATTTTGGGCTATTCCTGAAAATGAACCTGCATTAAATGGTCACTGGAGAAAAGGTCCATGGAAAACATTTTTTGATGTAGTTTCTAAATCAATTGACTTTAATAAATTACTGGCTGAAGATCTTGGTGTTGTCTTACAAGAAACAGCGGACATTTTAAATAATTTTAATATTCCAGGAATGAAAGTTCTTCAACAAAGAATACCAAACGAGACTGCGCATAGTGAAATTCATCCCAAAGAGTGGGGTTTTAATATTGCTGCCTATACGGGCACTCACGACAGTCCAACAATTAAACAATGGCTTAATGAAGTTGATGATATTCAAATTGAATTTTTCAACCAATACAAAGAAAGTAGTTCTTCTTTATACGAATCTGATGTTTGGAACTTTATATCGCTTGTGTGGGAATCACCATGTCAATTAGCAGTTACAACTGTCCAAGACTGACTAGAGCTTGGTAAGGAAGCCAGATTTAATATTCCAGGAACAACTGAGAAAAATTGGATTTGGAGACTAGAAAATTTAGATATGCTTGAAAGTATAAAAAAAGATTTAAAAAAGCTTAACAAATCTTCAAATAGGGCCTAATTACTTTCCCTAACATAATCTATAACTATCTGTGCTTGTTCTTCTGTAATCCTAACTGCCGGCATAGATCCTTTTCCATTCAAAATAGTTTGAAGCCAATATGAATCAGGCATGTTCAAAACATCATCAGTTTTTAAACTTGGACCAGCTCTTCCTGAAAAATCAGCTTGGTGACATGCTGAACATCTTGCAATATAAATATCTTCGCCTGTAGTGAGTTCAGCAGTTTCTTGAGTTCCACATGCAATAAATAAAAAAAGAAACAATAACGAAACTTTTTTCATTCTTACTCTTCTTCGAGTGCAGATTTAAATTCTTTTGTAGATTTTCCTAATGATTTAGCTAAGCCTGGGAGCCTTTTTGCTCCAAAAAGCAGAAGCAATATTGTTAAAATTATTAAAAGTTCTGGTAATCCTAATCTCATAACATCATTTTAATAGTCTAAATTTCTTTATTAAGACCTATATATTTCTTTTCTAGAAGCCACATTGATATAAAACCGATAATTGAAAACACTATAAAGTAAACGAGCTCGCTTTCTTGACTTGCTGAAGGCAAAACAGGGTTTGTATATATCGGCTCATTAGATGTATTGTATTCCAGAACTTTATAGAAAGGCCATATCTTAAACAAAGAACCCAGTAGAAATCCTATAAGTACACTTATGACTACATCATTATATTTTTTAAATAGATATGAAAAAACTCTGCTAAAAGTAACCAAGCCAACAACACATCCTCCAATAAATATGGAAATTACTGCTACATCAAAATTATTCAATGCATTTAAAATAAATTCATATTTAGAGAGAAACACAAGAATAAATGATCCACTAATTCCTGGAAGTATCATCGCTGAAATTGCAATTGCTCCAGAGATAAATATAAAAAGATTTGAATTAGGTGTGCTTGAAGGTGCTTCAAGAGCTATATAAGAGGATATCACTAAACCAATTATTGCAGACACAACAACCTTGCTATTTACTGTTTTAATCTGATAAAAAATTACTATTGCCGATGCAATAATTAATCCAAAAAAGAATCCCCATATCTTAAAAGAGTGTTGATCAATTAGAAAGACAATTACCCTAGACAGTGCCAAAATCGACGTTAACATTCCCAAAAGTAAAGTTAATAGAAATGTTCCATTGATTTGTTTCCAAAATAATGAAAATTTGAGATTAAATATAAGCTTGATTGAATTTCCATCAACTGATTTTATTGAGTTTATTAATTCTTCATAAATACCTGTAATGAAGGCAATTGTTCCTCCGGATACGCCTGGAATTATTTCTGCAATTCCCATAAACACACCCTTAAGATATAAATCGATTTTAAATTTCATAAATTATTTTGACTTAGTCCTTACTAATCTAAACAATATAGGAGAAAAAGTTGCAGTTATTACAGCTAGCAAAATTATCTGCTGTTCTAATTCTTTGGAAATTAAATCAAGGTGTACGCCAATTTCAGCCATTGCGATAATTAAACTAAATCTTGCTGAAAGGAGAAAACCACCTGCAAGCATATCTCTAAATTTAATTTTTGAAAAAACAAGTAACAGAGCAGGAATAAATTTCACACCAACAGCAATCAAAAATAAATAACCGACTTCAACAAAAAATTGAGTTTCCGTAAATACACTAATGTCATAATTTAGACCAATATTTATGAAGAATATAGGTATTAAAAAGCCGTATGAGAATCCTTTAAGACTGCTTTCAAGAGTTCCTCTATTAGAAAATGTAAACGCAAAGATTGTTCCTGCTAAAAATGCTCCCAGTATTGCTTCGATATCAAAAAATACAGAAACACCTACAAGAATCAACATTAAAGCAAGCGAACTTCTTATACCGAGCTCATCAGGATCGTTACCATCAAACATTCTTGAGAATAATTGCGGATTCCACCAAGCAACTCTTCTTATTATACGTAACAGCATTATCACAACAATAAAATAAAGAATTACATTGAGATTAGATATTGATAGTCCTCCAGCATTAATAAATGATGCATAAACAGTTGCAGCTAATAAAGTAAGAATATCTGCAAGAAGTGCGACCATAAATAATGTTTGACCATATTTTGTTTTAATAGTTCCATCACTTCTAAGAATTGTAATTACAATATCTACACTTGTCGTACACAATACCAATGCCAAAAACATTGGATAGCCTAAACTAGAAATCAAATAAAAAGAGGTCACTACTGTCAAGAGATAAATTGACATCGGCAATGCTAAAGTTCTGATACCTTTTTCTCTAAAAGTATCTAATTCAATCTCAAATCCAGATAAAAACATCAATAATAAAAATCCAAGAATTGCTAACCCTGATATAAATTCAGAAGAATCAACCCAACCTAAAACTGGTCCAACGATGATGCCGTAAGCAATTTCAAGAACAATTCCAGGTATTTTAATTCTTTGTCCAACAAGTGGTAAAACAAAAGCACCTATAGAGATGATAACTAACGATACTGCTTCAAATTCTTCCATTTTTAACTTGGAATATACAAGACAGAGGACTTTGAATTACTAGCTATGAATTCAATAGTTTTTCTACTTTGCCATGACTGATTGGTACCAGTACTTATTACTGAGAGGTCAAACTTATTAGACAGCTCAGAGAAAATCTTTGCTTCATTTCCTTCTTCATTTTCCAAATCTAGCTGAACTTCATGAGATAAAGCTAGGTCTTGAAGTTTTTCAATAGAATCTGAAACTTTAGAGGATTCTTCTGATTGTAAAAATTTAGGTTGTGATACATTTACCGCTGTCAATGAGGCAGATAATGAAGCAGCCAGATCAAAAGATATTGAGTTTGATGAACTTTCACCAAAATCATTATTTATCAAAATTCCAATAGTCTTGTAGGGGTAAGTTGACTTTGAGAAAAGCACAGGTGTATTAGATTTATTTGAAATATTTATTAAAGATTTAATTTTAGATTTGGACATTCCCTCTACCACTGGGTAGAAAATTGTTCCTATCGAAGAATCAGATACAAAACTTTCTATATCTTTGGTAGATATTTTATTCTTTAGATGCATTTCGAATTCTTGATCTTTAAGAATTGCTTTAAATGTATCATCTGTTGATTCAAGATTATTATCGAATAAATCTTCTCTAGTTAATACCAACAACGATGTGGCTTTTGTATTTCTTGTGTAAAATTCAGATTCAGATAAGTTTTTAAGGTTCTCTTCATTTTCAAGAACTACAAGTATGTTTTTACCAAACTCTAATGGAAATCTTGATTCTGATCCTGAAAAAAGATTTATTACGTTTGAAAATGCACCCGATTGTAAAACAATGGTTACAAGATCTCCAGTCTCAATCTCTGTATCACCGTGGGGAATAATTACCTTACCTTTTCTCAATAGAGCTCCGACAATATAGTAGTCAGAACCTATCTCACGCAGTTTTTTTCCTCTTACCGGACTATCAGAACTAATTTCAATTTCGATAGCCTCAGCCCTGCCACCTGCGAAAGCCTGAGATACAACTCTTCTGGGTTCCAGAATATGTTCAAACCTTCTTGCTAGTAGGGTGTCTGGCTCTACAACTTCAACTCCAAGATTTTTATATTTATCACTATTTGAAGAATCATTTATTACAGATGACAATCTAATAATTTCATTCTGCTTTGCAATTTTTAAAACTTCTAAATTTACTTCATCGCTTAATGTGAGAGTAATAACAGCAGTTGTATGTTCTAAACCTGCCTTTTTTAGAACTAGTGAAGAAGTCGCATCTCCTTGTATTTTTTCAATTTGTCGTTTTGTTGTGAAGTTTCGTAATTTTTCTTGATCTAAATCTACTACAGAAATAGACCAGCCAGAACTAATTCTATTTATTAGCTCTTTAGCCTCTCCATGTGCGCCTACAATAATTACTTTCACGAGCTTTATTATCCTATATATTCATTTTAGTTAAAGAACTACTTTCTTATTATTATTTAAAACGTTTAAATTAAAGTAAATACTAAGGAAATATTGGTTTTTATTAACTAAACGCTGAATAAGAAGTGTATAACGTCACCATCATTGATAATATAATCTTTACCTTCTGATCTAAGTTTGCCTGCTTCTTTTGCGCCTTTTTCACCAGCATTTTCTACAAAGTCTTCGAATGCAATTGTTTCAGCCCTTATAAAGCCCTTTTCAAAATCAGTATGAATCTTACCTGCAGCTCTTGGGGCTTGATCGCCAATATTGATTGTCCACGCTCTGACCTCTTTCTCTCCTGCTGTAAAATAAGTCTGCAATCCAAGCAGTTTATATCCTGCTTTGATAACTCTATCAAGACCTGACTCGGCTTGACCAATGTCTGATAAAAATTCTTTTTTCTCCTCCACTGGCAGTGTTGATATCTCAGCTTCTAATTCAGCACATATAGCAACGACTTCAGAATCTTCACTTTTAGCAAAGTCATTAATCAATTCCAAATGAGGGTTGTTTTCAAAACCACTTTCATTAACATTGGCAACATATAAAACAGGTTTAATTGTTAATAGTTGAAATCCCTTAAGTAACTTCTGCTCTTCATGGTTGAATGAAACTGTTCTAAGGCATTCACCTTCTTCAAGAATTGGAAGAATTTTTTCTAGTAATTCTCTAAGGGGTAAGCCTTCTTTTTGACCTGCTTTAGTGCTTTTAATTGCTTTCTGATACAGTTTTTCAACAATGCTCAAATCTGCTAAAACTAACTCTGTATTAATAACTTCTATGTCATCAATAGGAGAAACTTTACCTGATACATGAACAATGTCTTCATTTTCAAATGCTCTGACTACATGGACGATTGCGTCTGTTTCACGTATGTTTGTTAGAAACTGATTTCCTAAGCCCTCGCCTTTAGAAGCACCCTCCACGAGACCGGCAATATCAACAAATTCCATTGTTGTGGGAATGATTTTTTTTGGTTTAACGATTTCTGCCAACTTGTCTAAACGAGAATCATTAATTGGAACTATGCCAACGTTAGGTTCAATGGTACAAAATGGGTAATTTTCAGATTCAATTTCAGCTTCAGTTAAAGCATTAAATAATGTGGATTTACCTACATTTGGCAATCCGACTATCCCGCAATTAAACCCCATAAAATTTCCTTATTATCTAAAGACATATTAAATATAGTGTTGAAATCAATTAAATTTAAATTTCTAAACCTCATCGGACGATTATTTTGATTAAAGTTTTAGATAAGGGGGATTATGAACGAAAAAAATAACAAAAGAACGATATTTGGTTGGTCTATGTATGACTGGGCCAAATCAGCCTATGAAACAACTACATTAGGAGCGGTATTACCAGTCTACTTTGTAAGTGTTGTTGTACCTGAAGAGGGCTTTGAATTTAGGGGAAGCATATATACAGGTGCTGAAGTTTGGGGATTTGCTATTGGTTCTGCATTGTTTATATTTTTCTTAATAATGCCAACAATTGGTGCAATTGGTGATTTGTCTGGCAACAGAATGAAATTCTTTAAAGTCTTTGCTTATGGAGGTGCTGTATTTGCATCTTCATTTTATTTTGCAACATCCGGTGATGTTATATTTACTCTGGTCATTTATTTCTTAGCTCAGTTTGGGGCAACAGGATCAAATGTTTTTTACGATAGTGTTCTAAAAGATATTACGACTGATGATACAATTGATGCTGTTTCTGCAAGAGGATATGCTCTTGGTTACCTAGGTGGTGGGACACAACTAATACTATCTTTTGTAATAATTCTTCTTGGTCCCGATCTTCTTGGAATAGATACTGCATTAGCATCAAGAATTGCAATAACTCTTGCTGGTATCTGGTGGCTTATATTCTCAGTATTTAGCTTTTCTAGAATGAGTATTGTTGAAACAAAATCGAATTCTGAAAAAAGCACAATATCAAGTGCTTATAGTAGAAATTTTAAAACTTTGAAAAAAATTAAAAAGTTTCCTTTCTTAATGTACTTTTTAGTTGCTTATATATTTTTCTGGGATGGCTTGCAAACATTGATTAATATGTCTGCTGCATTTTTTACAGAAGTATTGCTTTTGGATCAAACGCAAGTTCTGATTGTATTTTTAGTTGTTCAGTTTGTTGCATACTTTGGTGCAAAATTAGCAGGAAGCCTTGCTACTAAAATAGGACAAAAAAATGTATTGTACTACACAATGTTTTTGCTTTTCTTAGTTGGAAACGCAGCTTACTTTGTTCCGGAAAAACAATTGATCCCTGTTGTTTTAATGGGAGTAGTCACTGCAATGGGAATGGGTGGGCTTCAATCAGTTAGTAGAAGTGTATATGCAGCAATGTTGCCTAAGGGTGCTGAAGGAGAGTTTATGGGATTCTTTTCAGTCCTCTCTAGATTTTCCGCTATCTGGGGACCGCTAATTTATGCATATGTTAGCGCCTCTACTGGCAATCCAAGACTTTCACTCCCAGTGATTACGTCCTTTTTCTTAATTGGTGCGCTTCTATTGAGAACTGTAGATATGGATAAAAGAATCAGTGAAGAGGAATGGGCAGCTAGTTAGAACTAACTATTCTTGATAAATTAAAAAACAGAGCAGATACAGTTATCGGACCAACCCCACCGGGAAATGGTGCTCTGTTGCTTACTAAATCTGCTATTTGATCAGTGTCTATATCTCCATATGTTCTACCAGCCACCGATGAAATGCCGATATCAATTATTGTTGAACCATCTTTAAAAAATGTACTGTCGTACATCTTAGCTGAACCTATTGCTGAGATAAATATATCTGCTTGTTTTGTGAATAATTTTTGATTTGTCGTCTTGCTATGAATAACTGAGACATTTCCATTGTAGCTTTTAGAAGATAGAATTTTAGCTAAAGGTGATGAGACGAGTCTAGATCTACCTGCAATAACTATATTTCTGTCTTCCGTTTTAATTTTATAAAAATTCAACAACTCTAGAACAGCTAAAGATGTGGCAGGTATTAATTTATATGTCTCAGAAAACAAGCTTCCTAAATTGTAAGAAGTTAATCCATCAACATCTACTTCGTGAGGAATGCAATTAATTGCCTCTTCTGGATCTAGATGGTCAGGAAGAGGAAGTTGAATAATAATGCCGTCAGTCTCTTTTGCCTCTGATGAAATTACTTCACCTAATATATCCTGAGAAGTTAAAGCATCTAGTTTTATCCAATTAAATTCTACCCCAAGTTCAATTGCCTTTTCTTGTTTACGAGACACATATAATAATGAAGCGGGGTTTTCGCCAACTGTAATTGCGGTCAAATGAGGTTTTTTATGTTCATTTGAGTATTCATCAAATATTTTTTTACTAATTTTATCAAGTTGCTCTGCAACTGGAGCGCCATATAATATTTGTTCCATTTTTATTAGTTTAATAATTATGAAACATATTTAATAGATAACTTTATTAAAATGATTTAGTTATGGATATTTCTAAATTAGATAAATTAATAAAACCATCTGGAACTATGGCTATTTCTAATAAATCCAGAGAATTAAAATCACAAGGTAAACCAGTAATAGGTTTCGGTGCAGGAGAGCCAGATTTTCCATCACCTCAACATGTAGTTGATGCTGCAATAAATGCTGCTTCTGATCCAAAAAATCATAAATATTCACCAGCAGCTGGTCTGGAATCGCTAAGAGAAATTATTGCAAAAACTTCAAAAGAATATTCTGGTTTTGATATCGCATCTAAAAATGTAATTGTTTCAAATGGAGGAAAGCAATCAATTCTTACAGCATTTCTCTCAATACTAGATAATGATGATGAGGTATTGATACCTGCCCCTTACTGGACCACTTATCCTGAAGCCGTGAAAATAGCAGGTGGAAGTCCTGTATTTATTGAGACTGAAAAAGATAATAATTTTAAAGTAACAGTTGATCTTTTGGAAAATGCAAAAACTGATAATACAAAAATGTTAGTTTGGTGCTCTCCATCAAATCCAACTGGTGTTGTGTATACAAAAGAGGAAGCTAAAGAAATTTATGATTGGGTTTTCAAAAATGATTTATGGATTCTTTCTGACGAACTCTATGAACATTTAGTTTATGAGGGCGAGACTTCTCCATCACCGGCTATTTATGATTCTGAATTAAAGAATACAATTATTGTCAATGGCGTATCTAAAGCATACGCTATGACTGGCTGGCGTGTTGGTTGGTTAATTGCTAATGATGAAGTAGTTGGATTGGGGAAAAAAATACAATCACAAGCTACATCAAATGTATCAAATGTATCTCAATTAGCTGCTGAATCAGCTCTTCTAAATGGACTAGATGTAACAAATGAAATGAAAATTGCATTTAATAGAAGAAGGCTATTTGCTACTGAAAAAATTAATTCAATTTCCAATTTAAATGTAGTAGATAGTACAGGCGCTTTCTATTTATTTGTAGATGTTAGCCACTATTGCTCGGGAAATAATGGAATAAATTCATCAGAAGAACTATGTGATTGGCTCCTTGAAAAATATTTTATAGCATTTGTTCCAGGTGAAGTGTTTGGAACTCCTGGATTTATGAGGTTATCATATGCTTTAAGCGATGAAGATCTTGATGAGGGATTAAATCGTTTAAATGAAGCTATAGATAATTTAAATGAATAATGTAAATAAAAAAAGTCTTTTTTCCTGGCTTCTTTTTGATTTAGCAAATACAGTATATGCATTCATTATTCCTGGCTTATACTTTTCAGTTTGGCTAGTTAGCGAAAAGGGATGGACCGATCAGCAACTAGGTCTTGCAACATCTACAGCTATGATAATTGTGGCAATTTTAGGACCTTGGATAGGAAGAAAATCAGATAGTTCACAAGGGAAAAAGAAAATCCTTTTACTTATGACGCTTATTTGTATTATTTCAACTTTTTTACTTGGAACATTCTCAGTTGAAACATCAGTCATATTATTTATATTTTCATTAATCGGGTTTAACTTAGGGTCTGTAGTCTATGACGCTCTGCTTGTATCTGTTAGTAATGAGGAAAATCGAGGAAAAATATCTGGTCTAGGCGTTGCTTTTGGATACACCGGATCATTAATAGGATTTGGTGTAGCAACACTATTGCAAAACATGGGTTATAGCTATGTTGAAATTTTTAAATCTGTTGCAATTTTATTTTTGATCTTTTCATTACCGGCATTTATTTTTATTGAAGAGAAAATTTCTTCAGATAAAAAAATAAAAATAAACATTCTAAATTCTATAACTGTAGTAATTAATTCATGGAAACACTCAAGGCAGTATGAGGGTTTGACAAGATTTTTAGTTGGTAGATTTTTTTATGCAGATGCAATTAATACTCTTATTAGTGGTTTATTAGCTGTTTATCTAGTTGAAGAGGTTGGATTAACTCCGGCCGATAGTCAAAGTATATTGGCACTTGCTATTGTTGTATCAATAATTGGTGGTTATATTTTTGGAAAAGCTGCTGATTTGTATGGTCCAAGAAAACTAATTTTAATTAGTATTTTTTGCTGGATGATTTCACTCTCTCTCGCAATAATTGCAACTGAGTTTGATCAATTATGGTTAATATATGTTACTGGTGTTTTAGGAGGTTTCAATATTGGCGGTATATTTGCAGTTGATAGAGTATTTATGACCAGACTTTCACCTGAAAAACATCTCGGAGAATTCTATGGCCTATATTCAACTGTTGGAAGGTTTGCAACTATTCTTGGACCAATACTTTGGGGACTGATAGTCAATAGTTTGGGTCTAGGAAGGAATGTTGCAATGGGTTCCCTAATCTTACTACTAGCAATCTCCTATTACATAATTCACGGGGTTTCGGATAAAGTTAAAAATTAAAAGAAGAAAAATCTTTTTTTCTTTTGAACCTCATCTAGTTGTTGTCTTGTATTTTTAAGTTTTTCTCTAAGAAAATCTGCTTCAGCTTCGGCTTTGGCTGCTCTTTCTCTAGCTTCTGCCATTAATTGGCTAGACTCATGTAAATTACCTAATTGATTTAGGACAGTATTCCATGCATCCAGTGGAACCAAAAGGCTGTCACTTTCTTGGATTTCATCAACACTCTCTTCACTGGTAATTTTATCATCAGTAGTGGCTTCTTCTTTTTGACTATTTATTTCTGACTTGTCTTTTTTAAGAAAATTATATTTCTCAGCCATTCTGTCTTCGTAGTTACTCATTTGTAAATTCTGCTTTCATACTTTCCAATTTAGTATTTTGAAATTCAAACCCTTCTTTGAGCAGTTTTTTTGGTATTGCTCTTATACTATTTAATCCTAGCTGCTCACCAAGTTCCCATCCAACGGCTAACTGCATAATTACTGGAGGTAATGGAGGTGCGAAGAACTTTTTATTCATTATTTTTGCAATTATTCTTGAAAATTCCTTTTGTTGCAATGGCTCTGGTGCTGTGCAATTTACAGGTCCATTAATATTTGAATTCTCTAGACAGAAAATATAAGCAGATACGAGATCTTGTACGGAAACCCAAGAAAAGTATTGATCTCCTTTACCTATTGGTCCAGATAGGTTGAGTTTAGAAATAAGTGTAAAAATTTGAGTTGCAACATTTCCTTTGCCTAAAACAATTCCAGCGCGACACTTAACAACTCTGACATCTAGTTTTTTTATTTCTTCTAAAGGTCCTTCCCATGCTTCTTCGACTACAAGCTGTAAATATTGTCCCCTATTGTAAGGAGTATCTTCAGTAACAACCTCATCACCATGGTCTCCGTACACATCATTACCAGAGGCAGTTATAAAAATATTTGGATGATTTTCTGAAGTTTTAAATGCTTGTATAAATGTTTCTGATGCCCATTTTCTAGACCAGTAAATTCTTGATTTTCGCTCCTTGCTCCAACGGCCTCCTGCTAGTGGTAAAAATCCAAGTATATCTTTCGGTGCAATGCTTTCTCCAGCAAGGTGAATAATTGCATCTAAAGTTTCAAATTTTTCTTGATCTATATCTTGTTTTGATGGCTTCCAGTAAATTTCATTATCATCCTTAGGCTCTCTTCTTACAAATTTGTATACTTCATGTTCAGAATCATTTAATGCTTTAACTAAACGCCTTCCAATAAATCCAGATGCTCCAGTTACTCCAACTTTCATTCTTCCTCGCCGTAAAAAACAAAAAAGTTTTCAAGTGTTTTTTCTACTCCAGATGTATCAGCACCTAAATTTCTATTAAAATTTACTGTTACTATATTTGATTGAATAAATATTGTATCTATATCATTGGTTTCTTGAAATAATTTAAGAGCCAGTTGCCCGCTTACATCAGGAATTAATGATGCTTCAGAAATGTTATGAAATGTCATCCCTTCCTGGCCAGAAACAGATCTATTAAGATCAAAAATTATTGTTTTATTTAACTTTGTAGTTTTAACCTCAATAAGTTGACCCATTACAGTTCTCCAATTCTAAGTACTCGTATCAAATTCGTAGCAGCCTCAACATTTGGTGGTGTTCCAGCAACAACCACTACTTTATCATCTTTATTGTATTTTCTTTCAGTAATTAAAAAGTCATTCGCTGATTTCAACATCTCTGAAAAATGCTCTTTTCGTTCCATTGGATATTGAACTACACCCCAAAGTAAATTCATTTGATTCAAGGTTTTGTTCTTAGTTGAAAATGTAATAATTTCTGCTTGTGGTCTAAAATTTGAAATTAATAACGGAGTTCTACCAGTTTCAGTAAAAGCAACTATGGCTTTTGCTTCTATTTCGTTTGCCACTTGGACTGCTGCTCTTGCAAGTGTAGTTGTAATTGAGTCTTCTGAAGTATTCTCTTTTGAAAGTAGTGAAGAAGTGTCATTCTTTGAATCAGTTTCACTACAAATTAATGACATAACTTCTACAACTCTATTCGGATTATCTCCTATAGATGTTTCTGCAGATAACATTACGGCATCTGAACCTTCTAGGATTGCATTGGTAATATCAGTAACTTCCGCTCTTGTCGGTCTGTACGAAGATTTCATCGACTGTAACATCTCCGTTGCTGTTATTGATATCTTTCCTTTCTTGTTTGCAGCATCTAATATTTGTTTTTGCACAAATGGCACTTGTTCCAAAGGAAGTTGAACTCCTAAATCTCCCCTAGCTACCATTACTCCATCTGCTACGTCTAAAATTTCTTCGATGTTATCTAGTGCAGCTTTTAATTCGATTTTTGCAATTACTTTAATATCATTAGGAATTAGATCTCTTACTGTATTTATATCACCAGCGTTCCTAACAAATGAAACAGCAACAAAATCTACATCGTGTTTTGTACCAAACTCAAGATGTTCTTTATCTTTTTCAGTTATTGCTGAGACAGAAAGGTTTGAGTCTGGAAACGCAACACCTTGATTGTCTCTAAGCTCTCCCCCTATAAGAATAAGTGCAGTTAATTTATCTTTTTTCTTTTTTACTATTTTTAAAACTATCTGACCATCATCAATGAATACCCTATCATCAACGTTTACATCTCTTAATAAATTTTCATAATCAATAAACACAGTCTCATTGTTCGACTCTATAGATTTATTAGTTAAATCTATATTTTTACTTTTTTCTAATATCGTGTTGTCAGAAGATTTGCCAGTTCTTATTTTGGGTCCTTGAATGTCTTGCATTACTGCAACTTGTTTTTTGGAGTTGCGTGCCCATTTAATTACATTTTCATGGTCTTCTAGTGTTCCATGAGAGAAATTGATTCTTAGAACATTTACTCCAGAATCTATAATGCTGTTAATTTTCGCTTGACTTGAAAGGCTTGGCCCTACAGTTGCAATTATTTTTGTTTTTCTATCCATATTGATTAAATACTTTAATAGCATGGTATAACAAATTTAAGTATATGAATAGAAAAAAAATCATAGGAATTCCAATAAAAAACCTTGAAAACCCTATGTCTAGATTGTCTGAAGTTCTCACACAAGATGAAAGGATACATACTC
>Ga0115012_10000428_pt1 | contig 23663 bp, 15 predicted proteins | sample TroAtlMetagenome_FD_88706 | JGI IMG/M metagenome (GOLD analysis project Ga0115012, IMG submission 88706) | Marine eukaryotic phytoplankton communities from Atlantic Ocean - Tropical Atlantic ANT10 Metagenome | ecosystem: Environmental > Aquatic > Marine > Oceanic | place: Tropical Atlantic...
ACCGGCATCATCCATGATGTTCAGGGTCAGACCCGAGACGAAATACCCATACCGAGCAAAGAGGATCGGGGCAGGCTGTCCCGGTTTCCGGTCGGTCGAAGCCTTCACCCGCATGGTGAATTGTCCCCGGCGCGGTGGATCCTTGAACGAACCGTACCAGAAGTTCACCCGGCCCAGGCGCTCGGAGGAGTTTCCAGCATAGCGCCGACGATTAGGTCCCCTGATTCCTTGCTTGTTTCTCTCCACCGGAGAAACACTGCGTTCCGGCGGGTCGCCTTCCACCAGGATGAGGTCGAGGGCTTTCCGGGCTGTCTTGAGATAATTCTCGATCTGCAGGGCAGTCATACCGAGGGACGCCCCGTTGTTTTTGAAGCCCTCTGGAGAACGGGCATCGGAAGGAAGGCTTTCCCCATAATTCATCTCCAAGCCCAGCAAGTCGGTCATGGTATGCTGATACTCGGTCCGGTTCAACCGACGCATTACCACCTGCTTACCGGTATTCTTGCGGGCCTCCGCTGCCCGGCGCAACTCCTTCGTTAGCCAGTCAACGAGCACTCGACGATCCCCGGCAGGCAAGGGGGGGGCTTTCTCCGGGGGCATCTCGCCCCGGTTGATTACATCGAGGGCATCGTGCCAAGTCTCGCCGGCATTACCGTGAACCATGTCCGGGTCGAGCGAATCGAACCGGAGGTCTCCCTTCTGCTTTTCAGGGCCGTGGCAGGAAAAACAATGCTTCCGCAACACGGGTTGCACCTCGTTTTCAAAAACTGTATCGCCCATGACCCCCGAGGACAGGAGAGCGAGAAGGATACCGCTATGTCGCAGGGTGATCATGGATTTGCTTTCTCTCCGGCAAAAACTATCGCGAGCTCTCTGGCCTCTTCCATCACTACCTCTTTCTCTTTCCTTACCGCCTCCGCGACCGCTCTCGTCGCCTGTTTAAAATTCGGTGTACCTGCGACCTTCGAACGCGCCAACCTGCTCTCCGAAAGAAGCTCCTGATCACTCTTCTCCAGATGCGGATAGCGGGACCGCATCTTCCTCTCCATGATCTCTCGGTTCGCTGCCACCAACTGGAGAGCAGTGGTCTCCTTCGACTTTTCCCGGGCCTCTGCCAGAGCGACGTGGTAGCGGGCTTCTGGCAAGTCCTTGAGCCCGGGGTGCAGGAGATGCAGGAGTTCCACCTCCGAGCGCTTGAGCTTGTTGATCCCATTTCTGAGGGCAAGGTATGCTGAATCCTCCGCGATCAACCGCTTGCTCTCCAACGCAATCTTCTTCCGCCGTTCCTTCACCGTTCTGAACACCTCCGGAAACTTCCGCGCAGCGGCTAACTTGCGCTCTTCCGTCTGGGCCACCAGATCTCGGAATGCCGCACTCTCCCGGTAGAGCTGATCCCTCGCAATGATTTCCCTGATCTTCTGCTGCTCTCCCGGTTCGTGCGGAAGCCAAGGACGCCTCGACTGAAGTTCCTCAAGCTTCCTAAAGCTGTCCTCCCACCCTTCCACTCTGCCAGTGGCAGAGGCTAGAACAACGTCATCAAATGCCGCTCCCGGCCGATCAACCTGAAAGGCGAAGTAGTCCCGCTCCCGGTCCAGAATGGGATGACTCCCCACCACCATATGATTCTCGTCTCCTACCCGGACAAGAATCTCCTCCCCGAAAATCTCGATCATCACCTGATAAAACCGATGCCGCTCAAACTGATGGGCACACTCTCCATGGATAGTCGGAAAATGGGAAACGGTCTGATCCCGGGCCGTTGTGACGCGGAAGCCATGAGGCCAGAGAAGCACCACTGCGTTATATTTCCCGGGAGTGCCGGTCATAATTCGAATCTCCTCCGCCCCCTGAAAGGCCACTTTGAGCTCGATAATGCAGTCCCCATATCGCGGCTTCTTGACGAAGACCCGCTTGTTTTCTCCCGGTATCCCAGCCCGCACCAAAGCGCCTTGAGCCACGGTCCACTGCTCCCTGAAGAACCAGCGAGCAGGCACGTCCTCAAGACTCTCGAAATCATCCGCGAGGAGAACCTGACCCCGCTGGCAGAGCTGAGGCTCAAGGTCTGCCTTCAAGCATCCCGAAGACAGCATCAGCAAGATCCCCGTAGTCAAGGCTACCTGGCATCTGGATCCGGATCTGACTGGATTGGCCCTCATCACTACTTCCTCGTCACTTCCAAGCTGGCTCTCTTCCGGGGCACGTCATTTCATCCCTCCTTCGAGTTTTATCGGGCCAGAACCCACGAGACATACAGCAGGTGTGATGGGTTTCACTGAACAGTTCTATAAAAGCCCACGGGCTAAAGGAAAGCCCCCTTATCAGCAATTCCTCATCGGTCCGGCACAAACTCTGAGGTGAGAGATGACAAGCCTGCGTAATTCCCCCAGCATCCGGGGGATGTCGATTGATTCTGCTGGTCCAGAGAAAGAGAAACGATCCGGTTGGCTCGACTGGATCGAGCGGGTGGGCAACCGCCTGCCCCACCCCATGACCCTCTTCATCGCCGGGACGGTCCTGATCCTGGTCCTGTCGCAGGTCGCAGACGTCGGCAACTGGTCCGCCGAGAAAACCGTGATGAAAGCCAATGCCGAGGGAGTCAAGGTCAGGACGGTGGAGACCGTCACCGCCACCGGCCTGCTCGCCGGGGACGGAGCCTTCTGGGCTATCAAGAACATGGTAAAGAATTTCACCGAATTCGCCCCACTCGGGGTCGTCCTGGTCGGCATGCTCGGAATCGGGGTAGCGGAACGGAGCGGAGCCATTGGAGCCCTGCTCAAGGTTTGCATGCTGATTACCCCCGCACGCCTGCTGACCCCTTCCATGATCGTGATCGGGATCATGTCCTCCATGGCCCTCGACGCCGGTTACGTGGTCCTTCCCCCAATTGCGGCAGCCCTCTACAAGTCAGTTGGTCGCTCCCCCCTGGTGGGACTTGCCGCTGTCTTCGTGGGCGTGTCGGCAGGCTTCAGCGCCAATCTCTTCATCACCGGACTGGATCCATTGCTGGCAGGCCTAAGTACAGAGGGAGCCCAGATCCTCGAAGCCGATCGCGATCCAGTAGCCCCCACCGCCAACTGGTGGTTCATGATTGTCTCCACCTTCCTTCTCACCCTTGTCGGCTGGGGAGTAACCGCCTGGTTTGTGGAACCACGCTACGCCCGGAACAGTCCGGATCAGGGCGGACCCACACCCCTTACCGAGGAGGACCTCCTGGCCCGCAAAATCACCCCCGGGGAACGCCGGGGCCTGAAGGCCGCCGGGGCGGTCTTCACCGTCTTTTTCGTCCTGCTCCTCCTTATGATCAACCCGGGAGGTCATCTTCCCTATGACCCTCCCCTCGCCGGTAATGACGGCCCCTTCCCGCGCTGGGTCGCCGCTATCGTCCCCCTGCTCTTCTTCTGCTTCCTGCTGCCGGGGCTGGCCTACGGGATCGCGGCCGGGGAAATCAAGCGCGACCACGACGTGGCCCGCATGATGGGTAAGACCATGGCCGATATGGGTCCGTATATCGTCCTGGCCTTCTTCGCTGCCCAGTTCGTAGCCTACTTCAAGCACTCAAACCTCGGGGAGATGATGGCCCTTGCTGGTGGCCAGGCCCTGGCCTCCGCCTCCTTCCCGCCCTGGGCCCTCATCGCGGCCTTCATCCTCCTCGTCATGGTCGCCAACATGTTCATCGGGTCAGCCTCGGCCAAGTATTCCTTCTTTGCCCCGGTCTTTGTTCCCATGTTCATAACCGGCGCCTCCATCAGCCCGGAACTGACCCAGGCTGCCTACCGCGTCGGGGACTCCTGCAGCAACATCATCACCCCGCTGAACCCCTACATGGTAATCATCCTGGTCTTCATGCAGAAGTATATGCCCAAGGGTGGCATCGGGACCCTCATCGCCCTCATGCTTCCCTATGCACTCGTCTTTGCGGTGGTGTGGACCGGCCTGTTGATCTTCTGGATGTCCACCGGAATTGAGCTCGGGCCAGAGGGCCCGCTCTGGCACGGTCAACCGTGACGCAAGCTCAAGGACTGGATATCAGAGCCCTCTTCCTGAACGCATGTCTGACCAAAAGTTCTACAAATTCTTCGATGATTATCTCGAGGAACACCTTCGCCAGCATCCGGTCTACGCCAGCCAGCTGGGAGACCACCGCTACGATGACCAGATCGAAGACCTCTCCGTCGAGGCGCGACAGAACCGGACCGCACTGCAGCGCCAGACGCTCGCGAGGCTCACAGCCGAAATCAATCGTGACGATCTCAGCCGCTCCGCCCAGATCGATCTGGAGGTCTTTCAACACCATCTCGAGGAGCAGATCTGGCTGGCTGAACATATTCCGGCATTCGAGGAGGATCCCCGAAGCTACAACCACTACCTGAGTGGCAGTGTCTACAGCCTGCTCACCCAGTCGAGCCTTCCCCACGAGGAAAATGTCTCCAATGTCATCGCACGAATCCGACAACTCCCGGAAGTAGTTGCCGAGGCCCGTCGCACCCTGACCAAGCCTCCCCTGCCGGTCCTTGAGACCAGTATCAACCAGAACCGAGGGGTGATCGGTTTTTACGAGAAGGGCATCTACGAACTGGCGGGGGATTCCCCGCAATGCACAGAGCTGAAAAAGGTCGCCGACGACCTGCTCGTTCACCTGCGTGCCTACCAGGAGTTCCTTGAAACCGACCTTCGCGCCCGGGCAAGAAGTGAATGGCGACTGGGCAAGGAGAAGTTCGACCGCAAACTACAGTTCGCCGCCAATGGCGACATTACCGCCGACGAGGTCCTCGCCCGCGCCGAGGACGAATTCCATCGTGTCACGGGTGAAATGTACGTTACTGCCCGGCAACTCTGGGGCAGATATCACCTCGGGACGCCCCTTCCTCCCGATGATGCAATTGGACGCCATGAGACGATCACCCGGGTGCTTGATGCGGTCGGCAGGGAACACGGCGAACCCGCAAACCTGCTCGCTGATGCCCGGGCTACAGTCGAGAAACTGAAGGACTTCATCGCAAAAAACGATATCCTGCGTCTGCCAGACCCTGACCGGTGTGAGTTGAGGGAAATGCCGGAGTTTCACCGCGGAAACTCCTTGGCATACATCCAGCCCGCTCCACCCCTCGACCCGGAAAACAGGACTATTTACGCGATCAGCCCCCCTCCCGCTGACTGGGATGCAGACCGGGTGGAAAGTTTTCTGCAGGAATACAACCAGCACATGCTGCAGATCCTCACCATCCACGAGGCCTACCCGGGCCACTATGTGCAACTCGCCTACCACAATCGGGAGACCTCACCGGTTCGCCGCCTTCTGCTTTCTGGCGTCTTCATTGAAGGGTGGGCCGTATACACTGAGCAAATGATGCTCGACCAGGGATACGGTGAAGGAGACCTCTCCCTGCGTCTGACACAGCTCAAGTTCTACCTCCGTGCAGTAGCTAATGCGATTCTCGATCACCGTATGCACTGCACCCGGATGAGCGACGACGAGGCTCTCGACTTCCTGATGAATCAGTCCTTCCAGTCGGAGGGAGAGGCCCAGCTCAAGATCATCCGTTCCAAACAGTCTACCGTGCAACTGAGCACCTACTTCGTGGGACGCATGGCTCTGTATGATCTACGCCGCGAGATCCAGAGAGAACAAGGAGCCGAGTTCGATCTTGGACGCTACCATGAGGCCGCTCTTGCCCATGGTTCTCTACCAGTGAAATACCTCGGAGAACTAGTCAGGGAACGGCTTAGGAGTCCCCGCTAACTCCAAAAAAAGGCTCCCCTGAGGGAGCCTTTAGGAGAAATAGGTATGAAGAAGACTACTTCTTCTCTTCCTGCCCCTTGATCGAGAGCAGTTCTACTTCGAAGATCAAAGTAGAATTCGGTCCAATATCCCGCCCGGCCCCGGACTTTCCATAGGCTAAGTCTGCCGGGATGAAGAGCTTGTATTTAGCCCCGACCTCCATGAGCTGGAGCGCCTCGGTCCAACCCGCAATCACACCATTGACAGGAAACGTGGCAGGGGTTTTTCGGTCGACTGAGCTATCGAAAACCGCCCCGTCAATCAGGGTCCCATGGTAGTGAACTGTGACCGTATCAAGAGGAGTCGGCTTTGCCCCCTTTCCCGCCGAAATCACTTCATACTGAAGTCCTGACTTGGTCACCTTGACTCCCTCCCGCTTCTTGTTGTCCGCAAGGAACTTGGTCCCAGCTGCGAGGTTTTCTGCTGAGGCCGAAGCTGCCTTGGCCTCTGCCTGCTTTTGCATTTCAGCCTGAAATGTCTCCATAATCTTCACTGCATCAGCTTCCGAGATTTTTGAATCTTTACCGGTGAGACCCTCACGCAGGCCCATTACAAGATTTTCGACGTTCAGTTTTATTCCATCCCGATTGATTGTCTCCCCGATATTGCGTCCAATCAGGTAGGAGGCCTTGTCACGGTCGGATTCCAGCTTTGGTTCTTCTGCCTGAACCGACGTGGCGACGAAAGCCAAGAGGAGTGAGGCAGCAGTGGCGTGCTTGAGCATGAGACGCACACTTGGCCCGGAAATGGCAAAGTCAACTCATTCCTACCCACAGAGCATTGAAACGTGCGGAGAATTATCGATACTTAGATCAGATGAAGATCCTGATCGTCTCCTGCAGCCTGCATCCAGAAAGCCGTAGCCGTTGTCTCGCCGGCGAACTGGAGTCTATCTGGCGAGCATATGATCGCGCGGAAATATCCTCTCTCGACCTGCGGGATCTGAACTTGCCGACCTGCGATGGAACTTCAGCCTATGGACATCCTGATACGGCGACATTGCAAGAGCGCTTTACCGATGCGGACGCCGTGGTATTTGCCGTCCCGATTTACAATTACGACATTAACGCGGCCGCAAAGAATGCCATCGAGCTCGCGGGACGCCAACTCACAGGGAAAGTCGCCGGCTTTCTCTGCTCAGCCGGAGGAGAGCGAAGTTACATGTCGGTGATGGCGGCGGCCAACAGTCTCATGCTCGACTTCCGAACTATTATTCTACCTAGGTTCGTCTACGCAGGGAAAGGGGAGATCTCTGACACAGGTGAACTCAATAAGGATATCCGTGAGAGAGTTGCTCTATTCGGGGAGGAGTTTCTCCACCTCGCGGAGGCACTGCACTCTGCTTAGATATTATCCTTCGCCACATGCGTATCGATCCGTCAGCTATCGCACGTCGCGAAATGCTCGTCCGTTCCTCGCTGGGATTCGGGTCTCTCGCATGCAGCGCCTTGCTCGATAAGGCCAGAGCCGGGGGCATGATCGAGCGGCACCTCACGCCAAAGGCGCGCAATATCATCTTCCTGTTCATGGAGGGGGGCGTGTCCCAGGTCGACTCCTTCGACTACAAGCCCATGCTCGAGAAGCACCACGGCAAAGACCCTCACAAGGAGATCGGACAGATTGAAAAAACGCAGTTCGAGTCCATCGGCAAGGTATTCAAATCTCCCTGGGCTTTCAGGAGGCGAGGTCAAACTGGAGCCTGGGTTAGCGACCTCTTTCCCAAAGTATCCGAAGTAGCGGACGAGCTCTGCATCGTTAAATCGATGACCTCGCGCTTTCCCGAACACACCAGTGCGAACTTCTTTCTACACAGCGGAACCGGTCTTCAGGGAAGACCCAGTATGGGCGCGTGGACCAGTTACGGGCTTGGAAGCGACAACGATAATTTACCCGGCTACGTGGTTCTCAATGGAGGCCAGATCCCCTCCGGAGGTCTCGATTGCTTCAGTAACGGCTTTCTTCCCGCAACCGCCCGGGGGAGCCTCCTCAATGCGATCGGTGCTCCTCTTGCCAACATCACCCCCAACGAACGTGGTGCCCATTCGCAGGCCCTAAAGAGACGATTAATCGGCCATCTCAACCAGCAAGCCCCGGAAATTTCGCCAGAGCTGGAGGCTGCCATTGCCAACTATGAACTCGCCGCCCGCATGCAGCTTGCGGTTCCCGAGGTTATGTCGCTGGAGGGAGAACCTCAGTCCATCCGGCGCCTCTATGGTCTCAATGCCGATTACCCGCATACTCAGACTTACGCCCGACAATGCATTATCGCCCGCAGACTCGTAGAACGGGGAGTCCGCTTTGTTGAGCTCACCATTCCAATGGTCAACGGCTTTCAACGCTGGGATGCCCACGGCGATATCGTCAGGAACCATGGCGACAACGCCCGGGCGGTAGACCAGCCGATCGCTGCCCTCTTACGAGACCTTCGAAGCCGCGGAATGCTCGATGAGACCCTCGTCCTCTGGTCAGGCGAGTTCGGCCGTACGCCTTTCGCACAGGGAGGATCCGGTCGAGACCACAACGAGCACGGCTTCAGCCTCTGGATGGCAGGAGGGGGCATCAGGCCGGGCATGTCTTACGGAGAGACGGATCAATGGGGCTACAAGGCTGTCTCGGGGCGCTTGGAGATACATGATCTACACGCCACTCTCCTCCACCTCCTCGGAGTGAACCATGAAGCCTTTACTCATCGATTTGGGGGACGGGACATCCGTCTCACCGATGTTCACGGCCGGGTTGTGAAGGAACTGCTAGCCTGAAATTCTACGCACCTTATTCCGATCGCCTTACCAGAGTGATCTTCCCCTCGTCGCCGCTAGTAACATTCTTGAGCCCCACAATGAGCTTACCGTTCTCAATCTGGTGGCTCACCTTGACGGTCTCCTCTTTCTTATCACTGTCCACGGTCTTCAGGGTCAGCGTCGCTACTCCACTTTCCTCTGCCCATTGGCCCATACCCACGCCCCCATTTTCGTCGGCGCTTACGTGCATCACCTCTCCACTCTCAGGATCTACCGCGATCAAACCTTCCGAATTGTCACCCGGCACCTTGATGCTGAGACCAAGAACCCGGTCCTCAATCCGCCAGGTATAGGTGAGAGAGATCGCTTGGCCGTTGGTGTCCTGATCTACCCAGGTTCCGATCAGGGTGCCCAACCCAGCACTCTCCAGAATTTCTGCGAGATTTTCGGCTCGCGAGGATGCTCCAGAAATCAGGAACATGGCGGAAAGAACAAGGGCAAAGAGGGTGCTGTTTTTCATCGCAAACCGGTTACACCCTGCCCACCGGTGAATCAAGCCCACGTTACTCGGAAAGAGTAGAATTTTTTACTCCCTCACGATCCGCACGCTCCTGGTCTTCGGGCGGGCGAGACCGCCACAAACTCGCCAGTATGCTCCCTATCAGGCAGTGGTAGAGAGCAGAAATCGCACATACCATGGCCGCTCCGGGCTGGGCCGCAAAATGAACCTTGGCCAAGGTCGCCCCGAGGCCGGAATTCTGCATTCCTACCTCGATGGAGACCGTCCTCCGCTCCTTTTCACCCAGGCGGAGGAGACGAGCCCAGAGGTAGCCCATCACAAATCCAGCAACGTGAAGAACAAAGACCGCAAGAAGTAGCATGTTGAGATTTTCGAGGATGCGCTCCTTGTTGCCCCCAACAATCCCTCCGACAATGAGAACGATCACCGCGATGGACAAAAGCGGCGAAACCTCTCCTGCCACCTTCCGGGCTTTTAATCCGAGAATACGGTTGAGAACCAGTCCTGCCACTACCGGCACCAGCACTACCGCCAGCATCGCCTTTAGCATCGCCCAGGCATCGACAGGAATGGGAACTGCCAGAGAAGCATAGCCTTTGGTCAGATAGGGTGTCAGAGCAATCGCCAGCAGGGTTGAGCACATCGTCATCAGAACACTGAGAGCGACATTGGCTCGAGCGAGATAGCTCACAACATTGGAGGCGGTTCCTCCGGGACAACAAGCCACCAGGATAAGTCCAAGTTTAAATTCGTCATCCAGCCCAAAGAGAGTGGCAACTCCCCACCCGAGGAAGGGCATGATGAGAAATTGAGCCAGCACTCCAATGATCACCGCTCGCGGAACAGAAAGGGCCTGCTTCACGTCATTAAAGCTCAGGGTCAATCCCATACCCAGCATGATCACTCCCAGCCCGAGGGGAACCAGCTTGAGATCTGTTCCCGGAAAGGTCTCCCTGACGAACCATGTGAAATGAGCGGGACATATCCACGCCCACAGGGTCCCTAGCAGGGTCCAGAGCCAGAAGAGCCTTGCTGCCGTTCTTACCAACCGCATTGGGTCCGAGACTCCTGTAATTTTGGCGTGAGGTCACGAACCGTTTTCTGTCCCGATGGGCAGATCAGCCGTGGGCTATTGTCCTGCGATACCGGGTTGGTCCACTACCCAAAACCTCGTTACCTCTTCGAGATCCGGATTCACCGCTATTGATTCAGTATTTTTTCCCTCCCCTGCGTGTGCGATTCTTGCTCGTGACCGGCTACAAGTAGATTGCATTGCCTCTGACAGACCTTCAGATTCTCCTCTGTTGGACCTTCAATTCCCCATCACCCAGATTGCCCTCGATTACCGGTCAACCTCTGAAGCCCTGGAAATGGCTGCCCTCGCGGTGGAAGCGGGCTTCGACTGGCTGGAAATCGGCACCCCTCTGGTCACCTGCCAGGGACTTGCACCTGTGCGCGCCGTGGTCGACGCCTTCCCCTCCATACCAGTCGTTGTCGACTATAAGACCATGGATGGAGGTAGCCGCAACGTCCGGCACACCAAAGAAGAGGGCGCCCAAATAATGACGGTCTGTGGCAACGCCTCCGACGCTACGGTGCTCTCGGCAATTAGCGCAGGCAAGGAGCTCGGCATCGGGGTGGTCGTAGACACCATCGGCGCTGCAGACAAGCCCTCACGAGCGAGGCAGTGCCACGAGTGGGGAGCAGACCTCGTTTACCTTCACTACAGCGCGGATGAACGAAGCGCAGACTCAACCCGGGATTCCATCCAGTGGCTCCCCGCCACCCTTGATGCCACTTCCGGACCGGTCGGCGTGTCCACCTTTGGAGTAACTGATGCCGTGCAGGCCGCCCGCATGGGAGCAGATTACTTTATCATCGGGCACCCGCTCACCGCGGCCGAGGACCCTCGCTCCACTCTCAAAAACTACGTAGAGGAAGTGAAGGGCAACTACCACTCCCGTCACTGACTTTTGTCCTGTCATGCCCAATTCCAGAACTGACCTTGCTGTCGTCAACTATGCCGCGGAGCCCAACAGCGTCGAGCTGCGTGAAATTCCAAGGGCTACCATAAAATCCGACGAGGTGCTTCTGGAGGTGGAAGCAATCGGAGTCTGTGGGAGTGATCTCCATATGTGGCAGGGCGGTGTGAGCTGGGAAATGAATTACCCGGTCGTGCTCGGTCACGAGTTCTGCGGAAGAATCAGGGAGGTCGGCAATGACGTCCAAGGCTGGCAGGAAGGCGATCGCGCCGTGAGTGAAACCTCTGCGATCATCGACCCGCTCAGCCCTCTCAGCCGCCAAGGCTTATACAATCTTGATCCATCACGCAGGGGCTACGGCGCTCTGGTCGATGGAGCTATGCGGAAGTTCGTCGCCGTGCCTCAGCGCATCCTGCACCACCTGCCGGAGGGCGTGCCCTATGAACATGCCGCCCTGACCGAACCGTGCTGCGTCGCCTACAACGCTGTGGTACATAACGGAAACGTCAGGCCCGGCGATCGCATTCTGGTGATTGGGCCGGGGCCCATCGGTATTTTCTCGGCTCACCTCGCAAAACTCGCAGGTGCGGAAGTGGCCGTGGCAGGACTGGCGTCTGATGCGACCCGTCTGCAGGTTGCCGAGAAGTATGGCTGCACCCCCTTGACCGACGGAGTCGAGGAGTGGGCCCGAAGCGGAGATGGACTGGGTTGTGATGGCGTTATTGATGCCGCGGGAGCCTCCAGTGCCCTTCAGACCGCGATCGAGGTCGTGCGGCCCGCCGGCTGGATCAGCAAGGTAGGCTGGGGCCCTCAACCTCTAAACTTCAGTCTGGATCCCCTCGTTCAGAAAAACGTCACTCTTCAGGGCAGCTTTAGCCACAACTGGCCCATGTGGGAAACGGTCATCGCCATGATGGCCAGTGGCCAACTTGATGTCACCCCCGCTCTCGGCGGAATCTGGCCCCTTAACGAATGGCATCATGCCTTCGAGACAATGCACAACCGTCAGATCGTCAAAGCCGTCCTGACTCCAACGGCCATCCATGAATGATCAATCCGAACTACCTTTGCCCTGCGCTTCATCTTGCCGTAAGAGCTTTGGCATTGCCCTTTCCTAAAACCATCCCTTCCCTCTCTTAACAGGGTTCATAACACCCGGCGAGAGCTCGAATTCACCCGGTTCACCAAGGAGCGTCCCGCCAGCAACCCTTACCTGACACTCTTACCCCATGAAAATTCTAGTCACCGGAGCGACCGGCAAGGTTGGCCGAGCGTTTATCAACCGTATCGTCAATGGCAACGAGCTCCCGGATGTCACTATTCGTGCCCTGTGTCACAACCGAACTCTTCCAGAGCAAGAGGGGCTTGAAATCATCAAGGGCGATATCTCGATCCGCTCTGACGTGGAAAATGCATTATGTGACATTACGCATGTGGTTCACCTTGCGACCTGTAAGGAAACTCCGGACAACGTCATGGACGTGACCGTCAAGGGGCTCTTCTGGCTCCTCGAGGGATGCCGCTCAAGTCAGTCCTTTGAGCAGTTCGTTCTCATCGGGGGAGATGCGGGTATGGGGCACTTCTTCTATCCCCACCCTCTTCCCGTCACCGAAACTCAGGCTCATAGTGCCTACCCCGGGTGCTACGCGCTTTCCAAGGTGCTCGAGGAAGTCATGCTTGAGCAGTACTATATCCAGTATGATTTCGCCGGATGTTGCCTCCGAGCTCCCTGGATTATGGAAAAAGACGATTTCCGCTATACACTCACGTTCGGACAGGACGTGTTTGGAGGCCCTCGGTGGTGCGACCTCGTAGATCCTCCAAGGGCCGCAGAGTATGCCTCCAGCGAAACCATTCCTGTAATGCTTGACCCGGAAGGCGTCCCGGTAAAACGAAACTTCATCCATCTGGACGACCTGCTTTCCGCCATCATAGCGGCCCTCCAGAACCCCGAGGCCTCCCATCAGGAAACGTTCAATGTGTGCATGGACGAGCCAGTCGACTACCGGGCCGTCGGCCAATATCTCGCTACCTCACGAAACCTTTCCACTGTCGAAGTTGCCACTGAGTTTCACAGTACGTGGCTCGACAACTCCAAGGCCAAGTTTCTCCTTGGATGGCGTCCACTGGTAGATCTCCATGCCCTCATCGACCGGGCATGGGATTACCAGCGCGCCGAGGAGGATCCACGAACGATTTGGTATCCTGGCTAGGCGCAGCCTCCGAGCTCTTCTCTTAAGAGGGACACAGAGGGACTAACGGCTCTTGCTCCACAGACTATCCCTACTCTGCTACGATACCCACATTATCAATCGAGAGACCACTGTAGGGATCAAGGCTCTGGTCGCTGGTGAAGTTCCACTCGATGAAGATTTCTTCACCTGCTGCCTGCAGAGGCAGAGGAATCTCTGTAGGAATCCAATCGATATCGAACACTGTCATATCGAGAGGCACCTCATTCCCGAGCACAACTTCATCTGAAGCACGGAGGAACCGCACTACCGCGGCATCTGAGAATCCATCCGCATCGCGATAGACCTCGAAGGTCAGGCGTGCAGCGGCCAGTCCCGACAAGTCGATCGCAGGGGAGCGCAACGTGACGTCGGAATTCGGGCCAAAATCCCCAAGATTCGTCGACCAGGCATTCGCTGAGTTTCCAGCTCCCGAAACCGGTCCCGTCGTGCCCGATGGAGTACCCAGCTCCCAGAGGGTGTTCCGCTCAGGATCATTCTCGAACGCCGTCCATCCTCCTTGACCCGATTCAAAATCATCGAAGAAGGTCGGAGGAATTGGACCGGCAATCAGCTTATAAAGCCGGGTAGCATCCGCAGGCCTTGGGATCGAGACCGAGTTCACCGGAGGAGTAGCAGAAATACCCTCAAGACCCGGGACAAGCTCCCAGGTAGAAGGACTTGGATTCCCTGCTGGATCATCGCTACTCACGACAGAGTATTCCTGACCGGAGAAACTATTCCAGGTAAACTCGAGATTGTCTCCACCATCGGGAGTGCTCACCTCGAAAAGATATCTATCGGTCATTCTCGTTCCGATGGCATAAACCGGTGGACTTCCATTCTCAATGTCACCCAGCGCTACGATCCCTGGAATACCAGGACCGCTTATTGCTACGTCGGTCCACTCACCGCCACCCTGCTCGCCAAAGACATTATCAAAGGGAAAGAGACCGGGAATCGAGATAGCGAGGGTCGCGGACACTTCACCGCAGCAGCTTGGGTCTTCTACCACAAACGTTCCGTCTGCGGTATCCATGACGAAGTAGTTGGTATCATCAGACTGCAGATGGATGGTGTAGTCACCCGGAGCATAACCCCTCATATCAAGATACCCGTTGTAACGGACCGTAAAGTTATCTCCTCCATTATCGACAAACGGTTCATTGCGGGTGGAAAAGTTCCCTCCTCCCCCGTGACTGGCATAGGGAACGATAGTGGTTACCGAAGAGTTGGGCGCCGGATCACCGGAAACGTGAACATCGTAATTGTTCCGACCCTGTCCGTTGAGAATCACGCCACCATTATACTTGTTCTCCTGATAATCGAGGCCCGGAGTCTCGAGGTCAGGACCATACACCGTGCCGTCCGGCTGCGAATTGATCGGCACAAAGGAGGGCTGAATAATTGGCTCAACCGGTATGGAATTCTCGTCCAAGGGGTTACTCCGGAAAGCTATCTCCTGACCATCTGCAAGACCATCCCCATCAGTATCCCTTTCAAGCGGATCGGTTCCCGTGTCTCCGCCACCCACAAAGGTGCCGGTGTTGGTTTCCACCCCATCGCTCAGGCCGTCGCCGTCAGTGTCGGCATTGGCTGGATCCGTCCCGATAGTGACTTCCGTGCCATCAACAATGCCGTCATTGTCCGTATCCTCAGCCGTTGGATTCGTTCCTGCGGTGTATTCCGCGAGATCAGAGAGGCCATCGTTATCAAAATCCCCATCACCTGAAAGCTGGCTCAGGTCGTCGATGTCAGGCCAGAGAATCTCCCATCCGTCAATGAGGCCATCCTCATCGCTATCAGTAGAGTCCAGACCAATCGGATACACAGGCGGGCTCCCATTTTCGACGTCTCCAAGAGCTGCGATACCGTTGATACCGGGGCCGCTGATGCCGACATCAAACCAATCACCACCACCCTGCTCGCCAAATACATTGTCAAATGGGAAGAACCCCGCAGAGGTAATCGTGAAGGCTGTGGTCTGATTCTGGGGGCAGCAATTGTGCTGTGCGACAACCTGCCCATCCCCCGTGTCCATGATGAAATAGTTGGTGTCATCGGCGCCGAGGTGAATGTTGTAGGTCCCCGGGGCAAAGGATGACATATCGAGGTATCCATTGATCCGGACGGTGAAGTTGTCACCACCACCATCGAGCCAGGCGGCGTTCCGGCTGGAGATCTGGCCACCTCCATTCCCATAACTGGCCCAGGGCACAATATCCGTCCGGGAGCGCAACGGACTTGGATTCCCGGAAACGTGAGCGTCATAATTACCCTCTGCCTGATTGTTTAAGACCACCCCTCCAGCATAGTGATTTTCCTGATAGTTTAGCCCAGCCTGACTCAGGTCGGGGCCGTAGGTGATACCAGCCGCGATCTCATTGATCGGAACAAAGGAAGGCTGGATCACCTCGAAAGAGGGATTACTGGTAGCGTCATTTGGATCCGTATTCTCCGACACTTCCAACCCGTCACTCGCGCCATCATTGTCGGTATCGATATCAAGCGGGTCAGTTCCGGTATCGCCGGCATCCACAAAAATCCCGGTTCCGGTCTCGGCCCCGTCAGGCAGTCCATCGCTGTCGCTGTCGTCGTTGAGAGGGTTCGTCCCGGCAGAGGCTTCTTCCCCGTCGGTAAGCCCATCGTTATCAGAGTCCTCGTCAGTAGGATCAGTTTTAGCCGCATATTCCTCGAGGTCGGGAAATCCGTCATTATCAAAATCTCCATCTGCGGTGAGCTGTGTCAGCTCATTGATGGCACCCCAGGAGACCTCCCATGCGTCCGGGAGACCATCTCCATCTTCGTCAGCGGCAGGCAGGCTGATGATGTAGACTGGTGGGCTGCCGTTCTCAGTGTCTCCGAGGGCCACGATCCCAGGAATGCCAGGTCCGCTGATCGCCACGTCGGTCCACTCACCGCCGCCCTGCTCGCCAAACACGTTGTCGAACGGGAAGAGGCCGGGGATCGAGATGGTGAAGACCTGAATGCGCTCGGCGCAGCAGTTCGGATCATTCGCAATCACAGTACCGTCCACGGTGTCCATCACGAAGTAGTTCGTGTCATCGGACTGGATGTGAATGATGTAGTCCCCGGCATCGTAGTCCCTCATGTCGAGGTAACCGTTGTAACGCACGGTGAAGTTGTCACCACCACCGTCAACAAACGGGCTGTTACGGGTAGAGAAGTTTCCGCCACCTCCGTGACTTGTCCATGGCTGGACCGCAGTCACCGAGGAATTCGGTGCCGGGCTGCCAGACAGGTGCACGTTGTAGTTATTGAGGCTCTGACCGTTGGCAATCACGCCACCGTTGTACTTGTTCTCCTGGTAATCCACACCGGGAGTAGCGAAGTCAGGGCCGTAGATCCCGGAGGCTTGTGGGTTGATTGGCACGAAGGACGGCTGCACAACCGGATCAACCGGGAGGGAGGCCGCGTCAAGCGGATCGCTCCCGAAGGCCAGCTCCTGACCGTCTGCCAGACCGTCACCATCGGTGTCGGCGTCAAGAGGCTCAGTTCCGGTTTCGGTAATTTCCACGCCATCGTTGAGGCCATCGCCGTCAGTGTCTGCATTGGCTGGGTCCGTTCCAGCAGTAGCTTCTGCGCCGTCAAGAATCCCATCAGCATCGGTGTCGTCATTCGTCGGATCGGTTCCAGCGGTGTATTCCGCCAGATCGGTAGATCCATCGTTGTCGAAGTCTCCGTCGCCAGAGAGCTGGGTGAGATCGTCGATTCCATCCCAGAGGTTCTCCCATGCGTCAATAAGGCCGTCCTCATCGGAGTCATCAACATTGGTTCCAATCGGGTAGACTGTTGGGCTACCATTCGCGGTGTCACCAAGGGCTACAATGCCGTTGATTCCGGGACCACTGATGCCGACGTCATACCAGTCGCCGCCTCCCTGCTCGCCAAACACGTTGTCGAACGGGAACATCCCGGGAGTGGTGATGGTGAAGGCCGTGACCTGGTTCTGCGGGCAGCAGTTGTGCTGCGCGAGAACCTGTCCGTCCGGGGTGTCCATGATGAAGTAGTTGGTATCATCCGCGCCGAGGTGGATGTTGTAAGTGCCCGTCTCGAAGTTGGACATATCGAGATACCCATTGAGTCTTACCGTAAAATTTTCACCAGCCCCATCGAGGAAAGGGGTGTTGCGCTGGGAAATGGCATTACCACCAGCCCCATGATCGGCCCATGGAACAATCGCATCGAAGGAGCGGAGCGGAGTTGGATTACCCGATACGTGAGCATCGTAGTTTCCCTGAGCCTGATTGTTGAAGACCACACCCTGGGTGTAATGGTTCTCCTGGTAATTCAGGCCCGTCTGGGTCAGATCTGGCCCATAGCCGCCGGGAGTAAATTCGTTGATTGGAATGAAGGATGGTTGCACGACCAACGACTCCGGCCTGCTGTCAGGATCATGCGGGTCGGTGTTTTGCGCGATCTCGACACCGTCAGAGACATTGTCCCCATCAGTATCAGTATTGAGAGGGTCCGTGCCAGTGTCGCTGGCGCTGACGAAAGTTCCCGTGTCGGTTTCTACGCCATCAAGGAGGCCGTCCCCGTCGGTATCAGGATTGAATGGGTCGGTTCCGGCGGCCTTCTCAGCGCCGTCATTGAGCCCGTCATCGTCTCCATCGGCTACCGTAGGATCTGTCCCATCAGCATACTCCTCGGCATCGTTCACGCCATCTTCATCAAAGTCTCCCGGCCCGAGCTGGGTCAGGTCTCCCGGAAAAAACTGCTCCTCGTAGCCGTCGGGGATACTGTCGCCATCCGTATCCACGTCTGGATCAAAGCTGTCGAGATAGACTCCCCAGCTCTGGCCGTTGGCGTCGGCGTCAAATTCCGCAGGCGCGCCACTGCTGATTCCAAAGGATCCGACGTAGCCAATACCACCGAAGTCCGCCGTGTTGGTGGAGAAATCGTTGTAGTAGCCAAAACCGATATCCGCCGCCGATTGCGCGCCGCCACCGTCCTCCACGAGCCAGATATCAACATTGAACCAGCCACCCCCACCTTCGGCGGAGAAGTCGAAATTCCCAAAGGTCCGAGTATTCCAGCTCACGTCCGTATGCTCGAAGGGAGCTCCCGTGCTGGCTAGATTTCCCGATCCGGCAATCGGCGTGGCGACCACCTTGACGCGATCATCAAAGTTCTCCGTGAACGAAAATACGCCATCTTCGTCGTAAAACTGAAAAATAAACGCCAGATCGTAGTTATCACCAAGCAGGTCGATTTGCGTCCCAGGTTCCCGGTCCACGTCGAGGGCCGAAATCAAACTTGAGGCAGGATCGTCCAGTTGTCCGAAGGGGGCTTCCCGGTCAATATTGGCGGGTAAGGCTCCCGTGAAATCTGCTCCGGGTAAGTTATCAGTACGACGGAAAAGGAGCCTCTCGGGGTTGTGCTGTGCCATCACGTGCGGCAACAGGATCACGAGGCAGAGAAGTAAAATGCAGGATCGAGAAAGTCTCATAGCGGCAGGGAAATATGTGGTTTAGGTGTGATTCGCACCTGGAATTGGAACAGTTTCCAAGGCTTCTAATTCATCACCGCCCGGAGAACGATAACAAGAAAAAATCCGGGGAAATCGGGAGATCCAGTGCTTATGACGTCGAGAAGACTCCTCTGGTTACAGTAGTCCGGCCATCACTCCTCCTTCCCTAGAATCGAGACAGACAACCTCATCTTCCTCCTGAGCTGAACCAGAAACTCCTCGTGATGACAAGGCCTGTGGGGGACTGCTCTCCACCAGTCAGCCATCTCCATTCATCAAATAAAATCCAGCATAGCCTCAGCGCTCTCGACAGTCTAGAATCTGGCCGAGCGCATGAGCCATCCGAAAATCGCCGTGACGATGGGTGATCCCGCCGGGGTCGGCCCGGAAATATGTCTTGAGCTTCTAGGAAACAAGAGAGTGTCGGAGCATTGCATCCCCATCGTGTTCGGTGATGCTGACGTCCTTTCCCGCTGTGCGGAGAAAACGGGGAAACTGAAACCTTATGAAGTGATTACGAGAGCGGATCTCCATAAGGCGGAAGCTCCCTCAGTCCTGAGCCTTGACGGAATCGATATCGACCAGCTGACCCCCGGCAGCATTTCTGAAGCCACTGGTCATGCTACTTATCGATATCTCGAAAGCGCGATTACTGCGTGCCGCCGGAGTGAGGTAGATGCCGTGACAACCGCTCCAGCAAACAAAACGGCACTCCGCATGGCCGGGGTTACACAGCCCGGCCAAACCGAAATCTTCGCCGAGCATACTGAGACGGACACTTTCTGCATGATGCTGACATCTGATATTCTTACCTGCAGCTTCGTCACCGTCCACGTCGGCTATCACGAAGTAGCAGGAATGCTCACTACCGAGCGAATCTTCGAAGTCATTGAACTAACCTACCGCTCAATGAAGCACCTCAGGAGCAGAGAACCGCAACTGGCAGTCTGCGGACTCAATCCCCACGCTGGAGAAGGAGGCCTCTTTGGGAATAGCGAGGAAGAGCTCATCATTGCGCCCGCTATCGAGCGAGCTCGTGCCCTTGGAATGAGAATCGAAGGCCCCTTGCCTCCGGATACTGCCTTCCTGCCGGAACGTCGCGCGGTGACGGACGCCTTTATCTGCATGTATCATGATCAGGGCCATATTCCTCTCAAGGCCCTCGCCTTCGATCGGGCGGTTAACTGCACTCTGGGGTTGCCAATAGTTCGCACCTCCGTTGATCACGGCACAGCTCTTGATATTGCTTGGCAGGGAAAGGCCGGAGCAGAAAGCTTGATCGAGGCTGTCATTCTTGCCGCCCGGATGAGATCCTGAACCTGTTCCGCCATAATCTTTTAATCTGTTTCCCTGCGATCTTAACCAAGATACCAATGAGTTTTCCCTCCTCTAATTTCCGGATCCACCTCCTTGCCTGCAGCCTGATTCTTGGCGGTTTCTCTCTTTCGGCATCTGCCGAAGACTGGCCACAATGGCGTGGGCCCGACCGCGATGGCCGCTCTCTGGAAACTGCCCTTCTCAAGAAATGGCCGGAAGGCGGTCCCCCTCTGGCATGGAAAGCCCGGACTGCCGGTGCCGGGTTTTCCAGCATCTCCGTTTCCAAGGGTGTCATCTACACGCTGGGGGATCTGGCAGACGGGTGCCATGTGATCGCTCTTAAGGAAACGGACGGATCGCTGCTCTGGAAATCTCGAACTGGAGAAGCCGGCGGGCATCGTGGCTACCCTGGCCCTCGGAGCACACCCACCGTGGATGGCGGACAGGTGTTCGCTCTCGACCAGCACTCCAACCTGATCTGCCTCAACGCAGCTGACGGAGAAAAGGCTTGGACGGTTAACCTCCAAGAGGACTTTGATGGCAAGATGATGTCAGGATGGAGGTGGAGTGAATCCCCGCTTGTTGATGGCGAATCCGTGATCTGCACTCCCGGCGGAGCCAAAGGCACCGTTCTGGCTCTCAGCCGCAAAACCGGGAAAAAACTTTGGCAGACCAGTGAGTGGACGGATCCAACCGGCTATTCATCGGTTATCATCGCAACCATAAACGGAACACGCCAATATGTCCAACTCACTGGCAAGAGCTTGGCAGGAATTGATCCCAAGTCGGGGAAGGTTCTCTGGAGGGTCGAGCGCATCGGTAAGACCGCTGTAATCACCACTCCTGTTGTTCATCAAAATATTGTCTGGGTGACTTCCTCTTATGGAGTCGGCTGCCACGCCTTCCAGATCGACAGGAAAGGAGGCGAATGGTCTGCCAAGGAAATTCATTCGAGCCGAAAATTCGCCAACCACCATGGCGGTGTCATCGAACTGGACGGGCACGTTTTCGGCTCAACTGGAGGAAGCTTTGCCTGCATGAACATCAGGAGCGGGGAACTCATCTACCGCGAGCGAAGCGCTGGAAAGGGAGCCACGACCTTTGCCGATGGACACTTCTATCTCCGAAGCGAAAACGGACCCGTAGCCCTGATTGAAGCTTCTTCGAAAGAATTGAAGGAAATCAGCAGCTTCGAGCAACCCGAGCGAAGCGAGAAAAAATCGTGGGCTCACCCTGTGGTGGCTAATGGAAAATTGTACCTCCGCGATCAGGACCTGCTCCTCTGTTATGATATCTCAGAAAAATAGGTGATGGCCGCAGCGCATGCACCCTTCCATCGCAAGCACGCAATTCAGTCCGCTTTCCCGTCCTTGTCCTCATCCCGGATTCCCGAGTAGGGATTAGCGAGCACTGCCTGCCACGCGATTTTGCGAAATACCTTGTCGAGCTGCTCTCCCGGGAACCCCCCAGTCTCCACTTTCCCGCTAATCAACTCGGGGGATCGCCGGTAGAGAGACGCATAAAACACATAACCCTCCAGCCATTCAAATCCCGGCCCGAGGTGCCCCAGCTTATCCCGCCAGAGAGACTTCGCTTTGCCTCCCAGCGAGCGGTGCAGACCTTCCACTCCAGGCAGCTCACCCCGCTGAAAATATTGAGATGCCAGCACCATCGCCTCACAGGTCGGCATGATAACTACCCTTCCAGGATATTTCTCATTGAGAGGGGCGATCAGCTCTCCATAAGCCTGTCCCTGTAACTCACCAAGCTGCTTGATCGTTTCTGGAACAAACCCCTTCTTTGCAGCCCCCTCGATTTTGTCCAAGTGCTCAATCTGAGGCCAGCCGTCGGAGAGGAAAAACTTCATGCCGGGGTTATACTTCAGGCAAAATTCAATCCAGCATGAGTAGTATTCCGGGCGGTCATTAAAATAAGGTCCCCACATCATGGCTTCCCATTCCGCATTGGCGATGGAGGCCAGAAGCTTTGGCTTCGCCTTTCCCTTAAACTGAAAGATGCCATTCTCCTGCTCCCACTTATAGCGGGTGCTACCCGTCATCCCCCCCCCGGTATGCAGATGCATCGGCTGCTGAAATCCAGCAGCCTGGCAGATTTTAGGGAGAGTCTTATATCCGGGGCCCATAAAACTATGTCCCGTTCCGACAACCCGAAGCCCTCCATCTTTTGGTTTGGCGAAGGAAGTAACTGGATCCCTGCCGGAACCAAGAACCTTTGCGTAGGTCTCCCGGATGCGTTCCGGAGACTGGTAGCACACAGCATGCTCGGGGAATTTCTCCTTCTCCCATCCTGGGTGCACCTTGAAAGAACGCGCTGCACCCCGTTGCGCACCACCTCCACCGCTTGCCTTGTCTCGAAAAGCGAGGGCCTCCGCTACCGTCAGTGTTCCATCCTTGTTTGCATCAGCCTGCGGGAAACGCTTTAGTAACTGAGCAAGTTGGTCCTTGGCGGGATTGGCACAGGCAACACCGCCCGAGACAATCAGGATGGCCAGAAAGGTATAAGCCCGTCTACGGCATCTGATCTTGAGATTCATATGGGCGGTATGCTCCACCTCTCGCACCAGAGGTCCAATCAATTTCACAGAAAGAGGGGAGAGTTTCCAACGCGAACAACGCGGAAAACCCGGTAAATCACCCCACAACGAGGAAGACCCATATTTCCGGATGTTCAGCCGGACTTCCACGAGGCAATACTACGCGACACATGCGCTCCCTGCTCGTCTTTACCAGAATCCGTATGCCTGCCTTTTTTCTGGGAGCCATTTCTCTCTTTTTCGTTCCGCTGCTCGCTCAGAACACGAACACGCCCACCCTTGAGGCATCCTCTGCGAACCGGCCCGTCACGGGTCAGGGAGGCATGGTAGCCACTCAGGAAGCCCACGCCACCCAGGCGGCACTGGAAGTGCTCGCCGAGGGCGGCAATGCCGTCGACGCTGCGGTCACAGCCGGCTTTACCCTTGCCGTCACCCTCCCGCGGGCAGGCAATCTGGGGGGAGGAGGTTTTATGCTGATTCACCTCGCTGGAGAGAACCGGCAGATCGCTCTCGACTACCGGGAGAAAGCACCATCGGCAGCTCACCGGGATATGTTTCTGACGAAGGAAGGCGCTCCTGACCCGAGACGTTCTCGCTTCACGCGGCTGGCATCGGGAGTTCCCGGCACTGTTCGCGGTCTGGCGCACGCCCTTCGACACTACGGATCAATCTCAATCCGCAGGGCCCTTGCACCAGCAATCAAACTAGCCGCAGATGGATTTGTCGTAGGGCAGGCCCTTCACGATTCGCTGAAATCCTGCGCAGATGATTTATACGCAGACAAGGAAGCTCGATCCATCTTCCTCAACGCCAACGGAAAGGCTTGGCCGGTGGGTAGCACCCTCGTTCAGAAGGATCTCGCTCGCAGCCTGCGCCTGCTGTCTGATCAAGGGCCTGCCGCATTTTACCTTGGGGACATTGCGACCGCGATTGATCGTGATATGCGTGCTCATGGTGGACTAGTCAGCCGCAAGGATCTCGCTGACTACCGCGCCGTCGAAAGGATGCCGATCCAGGGGCACTACCGTGGGTGGAAGATCATGTC
>Ga0115012_10000429_pt1 | contig 23646 bp, 36 predicted proteins | sample TroAtlMetagenome_FD_88706 | JGI IMG/M metagenome (GOLD analysis project Ga0115012, IMG submission 88706) | Marine eukaryotic phytoplankton communities from Atlantic Ocean - Tropical Atlantic ANT10 Metagenome | ecosystem: Environmental > Aquatic > Marine > Oceanic | place: Tropical Atlantic...
ATGAAGTTAAAGAAGTATTGGGTACATCTCCAATTCAAGTAGACAATACTGATGTAGAAAAACCTGTAGTATCTGTTACCGCTGCTTCTGGAAGTGGTAGAGGTACAATGGCCGCTGCTGATTTTACTAAGTTAACAGGCATTGAGACAGGAGCAACAAGGAATGTAGGTGAAGTAAAGGAAGTTAAAGGAACATCACCTATTACTGTAGACAGTACTGATCCAGAAAAACCTATTGTAGAAGTAGCAACAGCTTCATCAACAACTACAGGTGTAATGACATCAGGTGATTTTACTAAATTAGCTGGTATTGAAACTGGTGCAACGAGAAATGTAGGTGAGGTTAAAGAAGTAAAAGGGACGGCCCCTGTTAGTGTAGACAATGAGGATCCAGAGAAACCGGTTGTATCTATTGCTGAATCAAGAGATGGATCATCAGGTTTAATGTCTGGAAGTGATAAAGCTAAACTTGATGGAATAGCTGCAGGTGCAGATGTAACTCCAACTTGGGTACCAGCTAAAGATCCAAGTTATTTAACAGCTGCAACGGCTCCTATAACATCAATAACTACTACAGGAAGTAGTGGTAAAGCATCATTAAGTAAAACTGGAGTATTAAATATACCTGAGTATGCTGGAACAGTTGCTGGAGTTTCTGGTAAGATTACAGTTGTATCTGATATATCAAAAGGTGTAAACAGTTATTTAGAAATAACAATAACAAATGGTTTAATAACAGCAACAAAAGCTACATCATCTGGTAGTGCAGATAATGAACATAGCCCAGTTAGTGAAAAATAATAAATTATGGCAGTAACAGTAAAACCCGTAATTGGATTAGGAACAAGAATTATGAAGATCCGTGAATGGACCGCTATAGATAAGTGTGGTGCAGCCGGTGATTCAAATATGCAACAAGATACAGCAAAGTTTAAAGAAGTTACTTTCTGTAATATTAATAAAAATGGTCCTGTAGTTATACATGTGGCTGTATTTAAAAGAGCAGCCTTTACTGGGGCAGCTTTAACAACTGAATTGAATACTCCTGATATAGCGTTGATGCTACAGTATAATACAGAAGTTCCAATAGGCGCTACTTTTAGTTTAAAAGATTTTTATATGGATTATATGTTCTCAGAGTGTGAAGACGGAGGTGCTGAACCAGTAGTTGCTGTATGGATAGCATCAGCTGTTGAGTCTGAGACAGGATTTTTAGATGTAATACAGAGAAGATAATGTGGAAATTATTTAAAGATAAGAACGATATAAATGAAAAGAATGTAGTTGGGTTTATATCTTTTGCTATAATGGTGTTGTTTGCTATTATAGATTTAGGCACTGCTCTTATGTACCTGGGGTATGTAGGAGGAGGAGAATTAGAAATTAACGACACTATATATAACTCTTTTGTTATGGTAACATTAGGGTGTTTTGGTATTAGTGCATTTGAAAAAATTAAAAAATCTTAAGGTTATGAAGAAATTTATTTGTATTTTATTATGTAAGGTAACGTTTAACAAAGTATGTTTAGGCTGGTGTGGATCAGACTGCTGCTTAAAAAAATAAAATTATGCCATATAATATGAAAAGGGCGGGTATAAAATACGGAACAGGTGGTTCTACACGCCCAAACAAAATGCCTTCTTATAGAAGAGGAGGCCAGGCTAGTTTACTAACTAAAATATCTAGAGCTCCTAAGAAAAAGAAAGGAATGAGAGGCTGTGGGTGTGGTGGTCAAGTATAATAAAAAAAAAATAATATGAGTATATTAGGAACTATATTTAGTGGTGGAGCTAAAGATCTTGTTGAAAGTGTTGGTGGTGTCATTGATGGACTACACACTTCAGATGAAGAGAAGCTAGCCGCTAAACAAAAAATGAAAGAACTTGTAGCTACTTATGAGATAGAGATGGAAAAGCAGATCACTTCAAGGTGGGAAGCTGATATGAAGTCTGACTCATGGCTATCTAAAAACATTAGACCATTAGTATTAGCATTCTTAGTTGTTAGTACCGTGCTATTAATATTTATTGATGCAGGTGTTATCAACTTTGTTGTTGAAGCTAAATGGACTGATTTATTGCAATTAGTATTAATCACGGTGATTGGTGCCTATTTTGGTGGCCGCTCACTAGAAAAAACAAAGAAATAATGGCGCAATGTGTATGTGGTAAAACAAAAGCAGAAGACGGTTCTTGTGATGGATCTCACAAGGAAAAATGTACTAAGTAATGTATACTTATACTATTGAACTTATACGGGTCATTGATGGTGATACTATTGATGCTTATATTGACCTAGGCTTTGATGTCAAGGTTAAAAAACGTATAAGGTTCATGGGTATAAATACTCCTGAGTCACGAACTAGAGACCTTGAAGAAAAGAAAAGAGGCCTAGCTGCAAAAGATAGAGTTAAATGTCTACTTGAATGCTGCTGTAGAATTGAATTAAAATCCCACGGTGTGGGCAAATACGGCAGGTGTCTTGGTGAAATAACTATAGATACAGAAGGTAAGATTGAAAACTTAAATGAATTGTTAATTGCTGAAGGTCATGCAGTAGCATACTTTGGCGGAAAAAGATAAAGATGAAAAAATTAAATTGGATAAACTCCTGGAGACAGGGTAACAAAAAAGAGATATATGATGTCTCAATTAGATTAGGAAGACTTACATTACTTGAATTGTACTGTAACCCTGGTGTTGAGCACAGATTTATAGTTTTAAACTTTGGGTTTGAGCTGTAAATTTAGTATATTATAATATACTATGGCAACTAAAAGAGATTATAAAAAAGAATACAAGAAGTTTCAGTCCTCTACTAAAGCAAAAAAAGATAGAGCGGCTAGAAATAAATCACGTAGACAAGGTCTCAAAGTTGGTAAAGTACGTAAAGGAGATGGAAAAGATCTTCATCACCCAAGCGGGCCCCGTTCTAAGAAGACAGTTGTTATGTCTGCTTCAAAGAATAGAGGTAAAAAAGAAAAGAGTAGAGTAAAAGGTAGTAAAAGAAACTACCCTAAAACAAGAAAAAAAAAGTAAATAATTAAAACACTATAGAAAAATGGCAACAATTACAGCAAGACTTACTTTAACAGGCACTGGTACAACTAGTGACGTGTTAAATATAGACAAAAGCAAAGCGCTTTCAGTAACAAACCCAACTGTTCAAGTTGGTACAACAAAATTAACAACAGCATTTGCAACAACTATTACTGATCTAGACGGTACTAATAATACTGCAGATACTTATTTGTATATTATGAATACGTCTTCAGGATCTGAAACAGTTCATGTACAGGTTGTAGCATCATCAACAGCAGCAACACAATCTGGAACTTGTGATTCGTGTACTTTAACTCAAGGTACAGTAACACAATCTCCATTAGTTAAGTTAGCTAAAGGTGAGTTTGCAATAGTTCCTCTTGAGGCAGCTGCTCATGTGCAGTTTAAAGGATCTGCTACTACTGCAATTATGGAGTACGGTTTCTGGACTAAGGGATCTTAGTCAAAATCATATATAGTTGCTAAATAATTGATTGCCCAATCATATGCAGCAGCCGGGTGAGTAAATAGTTTTCTTTTTCTTTTTACCCATCCGGTTGTTTTGCGTTCATATATCATGAACTCCCATTTTTTTCTATAGGGTCTACAACTTACCCACACCCCCCTTTCTAGTAAATATTTTATGTCATGTTCTTCCATTTTCTTCTTTTATTAATATATAGGTTATAAACCACCATGCTATAACTATTATGGTAAATACAGCTGTGTTCATAGATTAGCTATAGCCATAATAATTGTTGTTAGTATAAGTCCACAAAATCCAACGAATGCTCCAATGTAACTACTTCTTTTTCCTTCCATTGATTCTGTTGTTTATGTGACCTTCAATTTGTGATGCGGCATACATGCCAGTAATTATCCCTACTATATATAGGGTTATTCCTCCAATAATGTAAATTAATTCCATTTTTTATTTAGTTTAGTTAGTTGTTACCCAAAGGGCAGATGTCTTTCCATCAGTCAGTCTTGAATAATCTTGAAGCTTATGAATTACGTAAAATAAAAACCAGTTCAGGGGTCCGTGTTAACGCTGAGGTACACTCTTAACAATAAATTGCAGATTAAACATCATACTAGAAGACATCCTAGTAATAAACTACCTCACTTCAAACACAATCAAAATAGTTTTTGCTGATTAGGATCATCAAGACCCTTGCTTTCTAACTTATGTTGTAAAGCGGCCAATGCTCTCCATGCCACCTTAGCAAGATGTAAACATCCATCATCATCATGTTCATCAGCCTGTAATAGATGTCTCATTAAAGCATCTAGATGATCCGTGCTCTTGCTTTTATCCCAATGTAAAGGTTCACCCGGATGATGTTGCTCATTACCTATACGTGATATATTAGATACTTCCTTTAATGCATCAGGGAAATACTTAACAACTCCTGTATATATAGGAAAGTTCTTTCTATTAGGTTTAAGATCATCAATAGAGTAAGGTGTATTAAACTCTAGTCCTGGTGGACATGACATCTTCACGTCCCCAGCTCTTGTGTAATGATTATATGGATAGTTTCTAGTTGTGTCATAATAATATTTATTATGTCCATTCTTTTTCTTCTTTGTCATAATGAAAATACATTTGATGAAGAATCATAATCACTTTGCTCATTTTCTGGTCTTGCAGCATCCAGTTCATCAATAGTTCTACCGTCAGGTAGTTCTATTAAATGTTCTTCAGGCATTTGAATATCATCTTCTGGGTTAGTGTAATTATCTCTTGGAGCTACATGAGATGTGCTTAATACTTCTCCTGTCATAAACTCATGAAACTTAGATTGCTTTTTCATCCAGTCTCTTGGGTGAGTTGATTTAAAAGCTTGTGTGACATGGTTATAAAACATCCAGGCTGTGTCAGGATCAACACCATAAGCAAATGATGGTTTTTCCATCTCACTTTTAATGACAGACATTTGTTGACTATCTACAAGTTTTTCTTGCATATATAAACGTCCTGCTAATTCTGCTTGTTCTTTAAGTGATAAGGTTATACCCTGGAAGGCATTCTTATCAGTAATAAGCTGATTAAAGTTTTGCTTTGCTACACTTATCTGACCTGCAATTGATAATGCAATGTCTGCATTAGCAGTTCCAGTATGCTTTCTACCAAACGTAGCCATATCTCCATGAACCATTCCGTTATTACATACAAATACATAAGCTCCTATACCACACTGGAACCTAGTACTCTTATCATATGAATTGGTCCAAGCAAACATCATTCCCACATCAGCATCCTGAGTCATCCCAGGACTACTAATATGATAGATACCTTGTGCTACATTAGCATTATGACTTGCTCTAAAGGTTTGATTATCAACTGTTAAACCATTGACTTTCAATAGCTTCTGTGTGTGATCCATCACTTCTTTATGTGATACCACTGTATACGTCTTACCATGTGTTGGTAAGGCTGCATTCTCAAGGAATGCTTTTGTTGTTGTTATTGCTTTTTTGTGTCCCATATTATTACAAATTTATTAAAATAAGTTTAATTGATTACTACTAAATCCTAGAATATTATTGATCTCTTTCTCTATAGCTTGCTGATAATATTTATAGTTAATATCATACTCAGAGAACTTCCCTTTTAGTTCCATATTATTAAATACGGTGCTCATCCAGGGACCTGCTTCTAACTGTATTATACGCCCATCATTCTTGTTAACTTTAATTAACTTAGATCCTGATTTAGTAATATAATATCTGTTAATTTTTTGCAGGTTATCTGACTTAGCTTCACCTTCTTTTACATACTCAGCCTTTACTTGCCAACCATTGTTAGTTTTAGAACCAATACAATAGTCTAGAATATTTGTGTTTTCTTTAAGATACTCTTCAGGTAACTTATTGTTTACAAAATATTCATATATACCTTTTGGTATTACAAGCTTAGATTTGTTTTTATGAAGTGCTAGTCCTGTGAATTCAAAACGACCCTTACATTTAACAGGTGAGTAATAGAATTTATCCTTCTCTACTTTAAATAAATAGTGAGGATTTTTTCTTTTTATTTCTCTCCATGTAGTTAAGTCTGTCTCAACAGGTTTAAAGATACCAATATAATTATTGACATCTCCAAAGATAAGTCTTTGATACTCATCATGTTCTAAATTTAGTTCAGTTGCCTCTTCCCACAGCTTACATACTTTATAATACTCTTCCTTTGCTGACTCAGGAATAATAGTCTCAATACCATCAGTGTTTTGCATAATTGCACGTGCTTCTGGTATTGCTTCCATAATCATTTCATAAAGCATCATGAGCGTCAATTGCCCATTGATTGTAATCCGCATTGTGAACTCCGGATCATACAGAAAAGAATTCTTATCATTAGATAAACCATATGTACTATTAAGTATAATTTTATATACATAATTCATAGGATTACTCTTAGGAATCTTTTTTCTTTCTGTAAAGAACCATTCATATAGCTCACAAAACTGTGACTTAGGTAAGTGTGCTGGAGACCAACCATTCTTAATTGCTAGATTAGGATAGAAAGATGTAACATCTGATGACATTATTATCTCTCCTTCTTGAGGCTCATATACACCGGGGCTTGCTGCACCGTGTACTCCTCCTAAACCAAAATCTGTTTTTACTCCTTTGTATTTAACACTATACTTAAAGGCCCCTTTTATATTAAGAGGGTCTAATTCTACAGTTTTAAATCTTTCAAGAAGTTTTTGAAACTCTGGTGTTTTAAATGATACATAAGGTAATATAATATCTTGTAACTTAATTACTTTTCTAAACGTTCTCATCTTCTTAAGTTCCCATTTGGGTATATCTAACTCTTTGCTGAGATAGTAACCAAACAGTTCCTTGCTGATTCTAGGTTCAGATGCATTAAATAAATTAATATTATATTGTTGTGATAAATCTTTCCTTAATCCTATTAGCGCTTTGGATCTATTATATATTTCTTGAGTTGCTCTTACATCATTGATACAATAATCAATAACCATATCAACTTCTTGTTGAGTAGTTATCTCTGTGTCATGAGCAATAGGCATATCAAGAATATTATTCCAATCCATTGTATACTCTATCCATTTTAGGCTAGATAGTTTTGCCATATTATCCCAATGATTTAACTTAAATACATCTATTTGAGGAATGACCATCTTCCATTCAGGATACTTAGAGAATTCTCTGTTGTTAGATCTTTGAATAGTAGCTTGTGCTTCCTCATATATGTGATGAACTAAGTCTTCGGTTGATGCTGCTAGCACGGCCTTCTTCTTATCAAGAAACCAATGTGTTATTTGTGCATCAAATCCTAAACCATTAAATGATATATGATACTCTTTATTATTTTTATTTTGTTCAAGAAATTCTATAAAAGCTTTTCTATCATCTCTGAATTTATGAATAACAAATGTTTTAGTCTCTTCTGTTTTGTAATGTTTAAATACTCCACAAAAGAAATTACATAATGTCTCATAATCCATTACCCAATGGTTCTTCATATCTTATACTTTCCCCATTTAGGATCTTGAACATCCATATCTGCATCAAAATTTGCTCTATCAGTAGCTTTATCATGATGAGCATTGAATAATTTTAAATTTTCATTCTCTTCTTCAATTTCACCACTATATTTCCACAACTGATCTGCAGTCATCTCTATTGGACCGTTATCTTTTTTGTCCTGTTTTGCTTTTATTATTCCCTCTATGAACTTTTTTATATTTTCTTTCATAAGCTTCCATGTTTTTCATTAATTGATTTTGTTGTTCTATCCTGCGTCCTTCTTCTAGTGCATATTTCCCTAGAAAAAATGTAGCCACAAGTACTACTAATAATATTACTGTTGACATTGGTTTAAATTTGAGACCAAAAAAAGGGACCGAAGTCCCTTTCCCTGGATTGGTTAATAAAGAAAACCCTAAACTAAGTTCAGGTTAGTTGCTTTCTCGGAAGAAAGTGCTCTTTTCATTTCCTCCACATCATTCTCAATGATAGGAGCATATTCATATGAATCAGCATTAATTGCAAATCTTTCAATAAAATCTTTGATTTCATTTTCTTCTACAATATAATACTCAGCATGCGTTTGCATCATAACTCTTTGTTCTTTGACATCTTTTCCGCCAGGCCTTTTACCAACTTTAAGCTTAACTTCATCTCCGTTGTCATCAATCTTTGGAACAAAGTGATATGAATTTTTATTAATTTTAGAAATAACAGCAAGTATTTTACTACTTGGGTCAAAAATAACCTCTACATATGGACAATCCACAGTAACAGGTGTTAACTTGAATGTTTTGTATGGTCCCCAGTTTGATGTTGTAAGTAACATGTTCTGTCCATACATTGGTTTTGTGTTTCCTTTACTCATTTTAAAATATATTTTGAATTAGAATACAAAGATAACATTTTATTCTTAAAAATGATTGCTTTGTCAGGTTTTTTATATATAAGGTGTTCTTTATCCATATCCGGTGTACTACACAGTTCTCCTACCTCTTGCAGTTGTGATACATGAACGTTAAGTTCTTCTGCATATTGATCCATATAGTAACTAGGATATAAAAATTCTTCAACATATCTTGCTATTGCGCCTTTCTCACCAAAGAAATTCATAACAGTATCTTTTGTTGACTCAGTGAAATTAGAGTATTTTCCTCTGACCAAACTTATATAGTCAGAAGCAAAATCACTCATATCAAACACATATAGGTGAACATTCTTATCAAGAGAGACATAATCAAAAAATAATATATTAGAAAACAAAAAGTCATTTTCAAATCTTGACCACTCTTCACTCTTTTTCTGTTCATATAGACAGATAAATTTCTTGTCCTTTACGGTGAAATTATCTTCCCAACTTAAAAACGTTTCTACTGGAACAAAGTCCACCCCCTTCTTTATACCTAATAAAGGGTAGAGGAAGACTTTGCTTTTTTGGAAGTACTCTGTATACATTTATAACACAACTTTATTATTAATAAACTCATACGGTAAATCAAAGTTCATTTCTTCTAAGTGAAACTTACAAGCCTTTAATACTTCCATGAGTTGCTTACCCCATGATTGCATTGTAGCTTCACTTACTTCAAAATTATATACTTGATTATACGTATCTACTACTATAAAGTTAAAGTTTATTTTGTAACCTTGTATACCATCTGGTATATTTTTTAATACCAACATTGTATATACAGCAGCCTGCATCCAATAATTATAATAATCTACAGTGTCAACAAAATTGACGATAGACTTACCTGACGTTTTTATGTCTATGATAGTGATTGCTCTTTTCTTATGGTCTATAATGTACTTATCTACATAACCCTTAAGACCAAACTTAATCTCCCTTAGATCACATTCTAGATATGATTCTGCAAATGATTCAGTTTCATCTAACTCAAAGTCAGTTATAACTGGATCAAGTAAATCCATTATATCTTTCTTTGACTTAACAATCTCTACACGTTCTAATGTTCTATCATACATATCTTGATCAATGATGTCTTTACCTTCTGATACAAGTAGAAATTTAAAATACTCCTTGTTATCATCCGTGAGTACCTTAGATAATCTCTTTGAGTCATCTTTGATAGACTGATATAAATTCTGATGTTTCAGTGCACTAATGATCTCAGGTTCTAAATCTTCTAAGTCCCCAACAGCATTTCCTTTAACTTCATTAAGAACTCTACGTACAGCATCTGATGGTATCTTACCCGGTAGTAATGCAAAATCATTCTCAAAATTATCTGGTTGCAATAATAATAGATGTAACAACCTGCCCTCTATTAGATGCTTCTCTGTTCTTACTTCTCTATCTTTAAGGACATAGTCCTTGTAGAAAAGCTTAGGGGAGAACCTAAGTCTATTCATACTTGAATATGAAAACTTAAATTCTCCTCTGTCATACTTATCTTTAAATATTTGCTCTTTATCTGTCATATTAAAATGGTAATCCGTCATTTAATTCTAGGGTGCTGGCCTCTTTGACCGCTTGATTAAACCCTACACTCTTTACTTTACTCTTCATATCAGGAGTTAAACTTATAGAACTTCTTTCTATTTTGAATACTTCCTTTGAATTTGCTAGACCTGTAGCATTAAGAACTACTTCTTCAAATACTAAATCTAATACATGCTCCATTGCATTCTTAGTTAAAGCATCATCTTCAACAAGAAGCTTTATAAGATTCTCATACCTAACTGAATTCCCATAGTTATAACTTGTATTATCATAATACTTTTGAAAAGCTTTTCTCAAACTCTTAAAGTTAACTGTGTTATAAGTCTTGGTTCCCTTAAAAGTTTCAAAGTAATGAAAGAATAATATTGCTATATAAGTCTTAGATGTTTCAATGTTACAGTTTGCCAACGTTGTCATTGCTACTGTAATATCTTCTCTGTTACCAGACTTAATCATATCCTTTAACTGAATATACATTTCATCATCTAATGTAACTGAGTCAGAACACATTAACTTATTAGCATCTTCATCTAAGATCCATTTAAAGTTTCCATTAACTATATCTTTAAAGGTTTCAGTATTCTTACTTTCTATAAAAGCTCTACAATCAATCTTGTTTTGATGTTGATGAAAAGCATCCATCACCGGCTTGAAATATTTTTCAATACAATCAGGGTGATAATAATAGTTACCATTTCTAGTATTGATTAAACAGTTATCTTCTAATTCATCAATTACTTTAACCATCTCTAACCAATTATCAAAACACGCAACATTATCATGAATAACTCTCTTAAACATATCAGCAGTTACGTACTCAGAATACCATGTCTCTTTGATTATGTTAGTCATTAAACCATAAGATAATATTCTAACATCAGCTTTGCTAGCATCTCTAATAACTTTTACGTCATTATCAGCACAAAATAAAGATACCTTATCTCTAGATAAATTTAATTTTGGATACCTGTATATAGTTTTAATACCACTGAAGTCATGGACTTGTTGTGGTTTTAATTCAGTCATTAGACTCCTAACATACTTATCCATTCTGTCATAACCACGGCCACGTTCATTGTCTTTAGCATTTAAGAATACATCAGGTATATAATGACCCTCATCTTTCAAGATCATATTTTCTTTTTTTATTTTAACATTAGCATTTCCTTCATCATCAGACGGAAATTGCCAGTTTAAATCATAAATTTTTATCAATTCCATTTTATTAATTTTTAATTTTTAAATACTTTTCTCTAAACTCTGGTTTAATCTCTACTTTAAATACATACAAGTCTCTATTAGATATGTAAATATCTTGTCTACATAAAGGTTCCATGTATTTAAATCCTACAGAAGTTAGCGTTTCATTCTCATCATGCTCTTTTATAAAATCTTCAGCACTTAGTCTTTGATACCAATCAAATCTAATATCATCAACCCAATGACTAAAGTCTTTATTACGTGATGAAATTCTATAATGACTAATTTCTTGACACATCTTCCAGATCAAATGGTGGTTAACATCAGACTGAATAGTAGGAAGAATCTTAACTAACAACTCTTTGTCATCATCACCACTCCTATACATAGCCACAATGGTTTCTAACAACTCATCAGTCAGAGGCTGCATGTTAGGAGATTCACGTAAAACTCTATCTTCATCTACTGTCTCAGCACCATTTCTAATCTTCTCTAATATTTCTAATCCCATTCCTGTATATACATAACAATCATATGGAAGAGAATCATACTCAGCATAAGATAAACTACTGCTCAGTTTTTCCCACATACCTGGATCATTTATCACATGCCCCACTTGCTCTTGTTCCATCCAATCATTCATTGCATCACACAGAGGTTCATGAGTTTCAAATTCAGTTATACTATAACCGTTGTTTATTTTAAACATGATCTTACGCATTGGAAGATTATCATTATGATTAAGTTCTTCATATACATTAAAGTTAGTAATAAACAAATCTGCGTCAGCAACTTTATTAGTTATCTTTATACTATGTTCACCAAGTTCCTGCTTCATTCTATCTGCAGATATACTTGACCCTGGTAAGATAAACGCCTTCTTACCATTCATATTTCTTAAGGGAGTTTCTTTATCCCCGGTAACCCAATCTTTATGTTTTTCCCATGCGTCTCCACAATCACTTACAATTACTGTAGTACGTTTAGAGCTATCTCTAGAACAGATCATACCATTGATGTCTGTACTAGAGAGCCCTAAATTAGTAACTGTTTGTGTCATAGAACGCACATCTTTGTGCAATTCTTTACTCATATTACTTAAGTGTCATTTTAATAATTTCCGGATTCATCATAAACTTATTAAACTTCTGCTTGTTACCATTGAAGATAGTTCTAACAACTAAATACTTAAGATCATTAGAAAAGTAATCTTTAGTACATAATGTTAATAGTCTATCAGTAATCTTCTGGTTAACTGTATTCTCCTTAGAGTATACAACAGCATAGTTAGCAAGTCTTGTTGCTAATGTTGAAGCAATGTCTGCACGGTAGCTATCTTCTTTACCAACACAACTGCTCAACTCTCCTACTATGTAGGCCTCATTCTCATGAGTTAACAAGTCTTTTGGTGTAACTAACTTGTCTAACTTATTGTTAATGAATATTGTAAACATAGAAGCAAACTCCTCACCTACACTACCTTCACCAATCATTTGGATTAATGGTAGGTTTTCATCAAAGTTATCAAAGCTAGATATAGCATTAAAGAACGTTGATATAGATCTAGCATTAGTCTCTTGAGTTACTAACTCAGGATGCATTAATAAGAAGTTGATACATCTAGTGTCTATACCTTCTTCTTCTGCCCAACGAGCCCATACATCTACATCAAACTTTAGATTAGCTGTGATGTATCTTGTCTTTTGTGCTGAGTCAATACTATTAACCATGTAATCACCGTTATCAGGATTAGCTGTCAAGATAATATGCCAATCTTCTGGTAAAGTCCATGAGATATAAGTCTGACGGTCTACTAACTCCATAACCGCTTGGATGAATCTTGTGTCTGCACGGTTCCAGTCATCAAGTAAAAGGATACCACCTTTCTTTCTTCCTGCTATCCATTCAGGTGCACAGTAAGACATACGGTTTGCACCGGTCATCTTCCATCCACTCTTAAGATATTCAGATACAGCTAACTCATCAACCCACTGACCAACTTTCTTAGTAGTAGTTTTATTTGCTAGCTTAAGTAGATCATCAGCTGCAGCGCCAGTTCTACCATAGTTTACATCATCACCTTTAACAGGTACCTGCTTCTCTTTATACATTTGGAATTGTCTAGTAGGAAAACCTACAAGGTCACCCAACTCTTCTATCTGTGCTAAGTTTAACTTAACAAAATCTAGATCATGCTCCTTAGCCATATCCATGATAGACGTTGTCTTACCAATACCGGACTCACCAACAACTTCAACTGCTACTGGTTTCTTTCCTTGCTTTTGTAAGAATCTGTTGTTTTCTACTACGTGATTTACAAATCCTTTTAGTTCATCAATGTTTAAATTTACTTGTGCCATAATTTCTTTTATTTATTAATTTGAATTTTGAGTCCTGGTAAGTCTTCATTTATACTACAACGAGAACTGTGTACCCAAAGAGCATTCTTTGGACAGTCATCTGGAGTATATGCTTCACCATCTGTTAAATATATAAGAGCAGTGTAGTGCCCCTTTTCATTGTAATGATCTATTACAGGTTGGAAGCTTGTGCCTCCTCTACCTTTGATCTCCCAATCCTTTCTTGGATTGAATTCCTCTACGGAATTTATACTTGTGTCACACTGTACTACTGTAATTTTGTGACCCGTTTTATGCATGTGTGTAAGCTCATTCATGAACTCTTTAAGTTCATCATTAGATACAGATCCACTTGTGTCAACACCAACACAGATATGATTCTTGTATTTAATCTTAAGCCCCGGACTACCAGTATACCTTTTGTTATACTTACGTCTCAGTTTTTTAGTATATATGATACTAGAATTACCAACAAACCTTCTTAGGTATTGTTTCCATGGGAATGATGGTTGTTCTATTTCATTTAACTTTCTTATTATTTCTGCTAATTCTCCAGGTACACTACCTTGTCTTTTCTCAGTAGCTTCTGCAGTTTCTCTTAACTGATGTTCAATTTGTTTTTTAACTAACTTCTTATCAGCTTCAGATAACTCATCAAACTCATCCCATGTAGGATGACAATAAGGACTAGCCCCATTCATTTGCTGCATAAGATTATCTAATGTAGGAGATTTACCATCTTGCTGTGCTTCCTGTAGCAGATCATAATATACTTTAGTTCCCGCTCTCTCAGGAAGATCTAACTCAGGAAATGTTTCTAATGTTAAGCCACCTTCTGGAAGATAATCTGAATCTATATACTGATTAATCTCTATGTCTGCGGCTACATTAAACAACCTCAAGTCTTCAAACTTGTCTCTTATTATCAGATGTCCAAAAGATACATGTAATATCTCATGTTTTAATAAACCAATTTGTTGTTTTTCATTTAGTCCATCAAAGAACTCTGGATTAATTGCAAGTTGTACACCCATTCCATTTTTGCTCACACCTGCCGTGGGCAAATCATTTCTATACTTCTTGTTCATTCCAACGAGAAACAAACCATAAAATGGTTCCTTAAACATTAGAGACTTACAAGCTTTAGATACTTTATCTACTATTTTTTGTATGTTAATAGTTGTATTCATCTTTTAGTCTTTCAAATATTAAACGTTCATTATTATTATTTACTAATTTTTCAAAGTGATTTAGTCTTAGTCTCCAATTGTACGTGATCTCATCAAACTCAATACCTTTCATAAAATCTATTCTCTTGGTTCCACCAAAAGATTTAATCATTAGTAAGTCCAGGACGTTTGTCCTTTTGTGATTTTTATATAATTCTAATCCCATAAAAAAATCCTCCGGGTTGGAGGATCTCATCATTTCTATAAGCTTATCATATACTTCTACAGTTAGCTCGGCCATATTACTACTATGTTATCATTCATCTTTTAATTTATTTAATTGTTCTTCAATTTCAATCCAGACCCCTGGATTTTCTTTATCATATTCATATGTTTCAAACTTTGGTATTATAAATTCACAGTTGTCATCTTCAATCCAATCATGTTTAACCATATCATCTTGTACAGTCTGACAGGGATTAATGTAATCAAATTTGTGGCGGCTACCTCTAACAAACTTAAATGTTATAGTAAGAGGGAATTCATACTTAGCAATCTCATATTTAAACTGAGGTGCTATTCTTATGTAATCTGCTTTAGTATCAGTTCTATACTTCATAACAGTTTTACTTGCTATAAAATATTTTCCTGTCCATCTCCTACTATTCTTTGAGCTTGGTACATTACCGGGTATCCACCATTTCATATACTTGATTTTATTAAGTTAAACAATTTAGGCTTGACTGCTTGGGCCCCATACTTTTTAACTGCATCTGATATATCTTTTTCAGATTTAATGTATATACCATCTACATTATATACACGTTTGTATGTCTCCATTGCAGTGTGACCTGCTTCATCATTATCAAACAAAGATAATACTTTTTTATAACTCTGCTTAAGGTTATGAATTATATGCGGCTTGATAATAGTGTTCTCACTATGAGGAGCTATAAACTCTAGATTAAAATTAAAAGAACTAAGACACATCCCATCCTTAAGAGATGACACTATAACTAAATAATCTTTCTTATAAGTTAATTGGTCAAGTCCCTGAAGATGTTCAAGAACTTTAGTAAACTTATTCTTCTTACTGTGAGGTTGATATATTTTATAACACTTACCTGCAGTATCAAAGTATCCGTAGATCCCTTGCTTTTGTATTTTAATCTTTTCAATACCTGACTCAGAATCTTTTACCATAGTAAAATAATCTAGAGGTAATACTAAATGTTTAGCTAGCATTGATGCGCCTATATTAAACTGTAACCAAAACTCTGCGTCTTGATCATTCCAGTCTCTTGTAATTGTTGCATCTAATTTAAACTTAGGAGCAGGTACAAATTCTTCAGAGTCAAAAACACCACCATCCATGACCCATTTATTATAGTCTTCAACTATTCTAAACAAAGCCTTGGAATAATTCAGGTCAAATAATTCTTGTACTAGATCAACTTTACTTCCTTGTTTACCTGTAGAAAAATCTTTAAACTTATATTCATTTTTATATGGACATAAATAGATACACATACTTGGAGTACGTTCATTAGGATTAAACACAGACTTAATCTTTAAATCCTGACCTGCTAATCTTTCAGGTAGAGTTAAGTAGTATTCAAATACCCATGCACTATTTACATCATTTTTATTATCAGCAAATCCTTTTGTAGTAAACATAGTTAGAAAATTATTGGGGGACAGTTGCCCATCCCCCATTAATATTAAAGATCAAAGTCAGATCCTGCAGTACCATTCATAGCTGGCTCAAAGTTAGCGCTAGATGATGGAGTAGATCCTCCGTCTTTCTTAACTAACTTACGTACATGAACTTTCTCATCAAAAGAAATTAATCTGCTATTGTTAATTTCAACATCAGTTGACTCAGCAGGGATACCATCCTTTGATAACTTAGGTAAATATAAATCATTGTTTATATAACCTTCTTTGTTTTCCCATTCTCTAGATCCTAAGCATACATTGAAGAATGTACCTGAGAATAATTTACTAGCTGCAGATACAAAGTCTTCAATTGTTTGAGCTTCTACTGCATCTAATTCACTTCTCTTATTCATTACTTCACTTAAGAAAATCATAGACTTAAGAACTTCTTGATCTCTATCAATCTCTCTACCACTTGGTAAAGTTGTAGACTTATATGGATAAGGAGTCATTCTAACTCTACCAATTTGTCCTTCATATCTACCTGCAGACTCATTATCTTTATCTCTAAAGAATCCTTCAAAGTCTCCACTAACTGGTTGAGTTTCTACATGTAGCATTACATTGTATGCTTCAGAGTCATAAGGAGTTTGCTCAAATGTTATTGAGTTTATTCTTACTACGTTATTTCCTGGTCCCATTAAAGGTCTTACTTTACCGGCACCTACTTGCATGTCTTTTGTATTTAACATCTTTTCTTTTTTTAAAATTAATAATTATTTTTCATACTCTGCTATACAGTCTTTAACTAACTGTAGATCATTTTCTATAAAGGAATCTTTAAACATTCCCATTGGAGATTTACATGTGTTCTCTCCATTATTTACGGTATCAAATCCATACTCTAAACCATCTTCATCTTTCTTAACACGGCCAAATAGAACTATAGAGAATAAACCTTCTAACGTTAAGGTGTTGTCAATCATTTTACCAATTGTTTTAGCCTTAACTTTTCTGTGTCCATTAACATCTGTTGAATCCTCTGAGTGAGTTAAGAAAAAGATAGTTAAGTCATCTCTCATATCTTTAGGCATCTTAGCAACCTGTGCTAAGTTAGCTGCAATCTGAGTAAACTTATCATAACCTTTCTCGTTGGCTCTGTCAAAGTATTCAAAGCTGGACATATACTGCCAGTCATCAACAACTAATGTTTTGATGTTAGGCATTTTATCATTAACATGATTCATTGCTTTAATAATACCAGCCGCTGAAGATGCTGAAGTCATATTACCTTTTGGATTATCTTTAGAAATGTTTTTGTAATTTCCTTTCCAACCTTTAAACGGTAGTGGTTTATTAGCAATGTTAATAATGAAAGTCTCTTTTGGATCTAATTTTCTGATTGAGGTAGACTTTCCTGTACCTGAATCTGCAATAACTAATACGCTTTGTGCCATTTATTTACTTAATTTTTGGTTAATACTTAATAGTGCTTTTTCTATTCCTTTTAATACATCTACAATGTCTCTTTCTGACTCAGGATTTTTTATATTAATATCCCGTGTTGTTAAGTTAGTCACTGCTTCTTCTAATGTTTCTTCCTTATTAGATCTAGAATTTATATCATTGATTACTTTTAATTCACCAATAGGAATGATATGTCTCTCATGTCCTGACTTTGATGTAACTAATTCATACTCTTCAGCCCAATGAGGATTGTGTTTTAATAAATACAATGTTCTCTTTAGGTCCTCAGACTCATAAGCAATGCTTACAAATTCAGTATATATATCTTCCCCCTTTTGTAATTCACTAGGGAAAAATGATACATGCTTTTCATCCTTACCAGGTGGCCTGTATGCCATCTTAGGAATATATAATGGATGTTGTAACTTCTTGCCCTCAAAATAAGGCTTGTGTTCTTCATACAACTCCAATACTTTTTTCTTTCTTTCAGCTGGTGTCATTTAATTAATTTTTATTTATACTTGTCTACGTGGAGCTTGAGCTGGTGTGTCCATCTCTAAGATTTCCATTCTTTCAAATGCTGCTTTGAAGAATGACATACGTGCATCACCATTCCTTGCCTTAAGGAAATGTAATACTAAAGTTTTGTCATCATCAATAACATATCTATCTGGTCCATAATATTTAATCTTCTGCTTGGCAGGCCTGTTAATACCTATTAAAGTATCAGCATGCTGAAGCATTGCATCAGATCCAAATATGTCTGACTCAAGAATATAATTACCATACTTACCATCAACGGCCCTATCCGGGTTATCAATGTTTCTATTAAGTTGAGACAGTGCTATAAATAAACACGGATACTCACGCTTAACTTGTGTAAAGAATTCACCCAACTCAAATAACATATCTAATCTATTGTTTTGATAGGGAGCTCTCTTAACTAGTATAGTATGATCTAAAGTTATAATAGTCTTCTGTCCTTTATGTTCATTCATATACATGTCAACTTGTTCACGCATTTGATTAACAGTCATAGGTACTGATACTATATCTACAGGAAACTTAACTCTATCTTTAGCATATAGATGACATCTATTAAATGTTTCAGAATCTAGTGTACTACCTGCACTACACAATTGCTTATATGTTTGACCGGTAAGTGATGAGAACTCTCTAATTGCTGAGGTTCTACCTACCATTTCAAACTGAAATTCTAAAACTCTAAACTCATCCTCTGGATTAAGTACAAATGATTCTCTAATGATCTGATCTTTTATTAATGTCTTACCTGAACCAGGTCGTCCACCAATAACTGTGAGTGTATTCCACTCTAATCCATCTGTTATAGCATCATTAAACTTAGGCCACGGTGTATATATGGATTTCTCCTTGCCTGATTGTCTATCAAGCATATATCTAAGTGCTTCTTGAAAGGCCATATGCTGACCATTCCACATTGGTTTATTACTCATCTAATACTTTTAATTGTTCTTCAACTGATGTCCATATTTTATTTATTAATTGATTAGCTTCATTAGTTGTAGAAGTTTCTGTTATTTTCTCAAGCTCTTTAATTGTTTTATTAATATGAAATCTTAATTTGTTTTTAAATCTTGTATCACCTTCTGTTTCATCAAGTAAATCCAAGAGTATAGTAGAGATAATATATATTTTAAGATGTAAATTTTTCATACAACTCTATCACTAAAATGATTATTATCTTCTTCTTCTACTCCATCTCTAATCATATCACAATAGTCTGCAAGTTGTGATTGCTTAACCTTACTTTGATCTGCTTTAGATATAAAGTATTGACTAGTTTGCATGTAAAGATAATCTTTCTGAGCATACTCATTAACATATCTTCTTGTAGCATCAATAACTTCTTCCCATGTATAGTCATAGTTCTCAAAGAACCATCTAAAATTATTTATTAATGTTTTTACATTAACTCTGGCTGGTTTACCATGTGGCAACTTACCTGCAGGAAATAGCTCTCTATACTCCTCAACCTTTTCTGTATACTCCTTACCCATTAAATGGATATTAGTTTTCTTTTTAGCTTTAGTAAAGTATGCATCATATTTTACTATAATATCTCTGCCTTTTTTAGTAATGTCAACAGACTTACCTTGTTCATAGTTCACATATTTCTGTTCAACTAATCCTCTTATTTCTAGATGAGGGTTAATTGTTTCAATACTAGTACTATTATCAACTGCATAAAGAAGCAACAGCTGATTTGGTGTTAGTTTGTCTATTAACATTTCCTGAAGTAGTTCCCACATATTCTTTTATATATTTTTTAAAGTGATTAAACATTGAGTTGAATTGTGAATCATTAATTTCTATATAGTTTTCTATAGTTTTTATACTATGAATAACTGTAGCATGATTCTGTATTAAGAATCTACCTATACCTATCTTACTGTATCCATACTTGTAAGCAACATAAGAGAACAACTGTTTCCAAGCTACTATTTCTTTTGTTTTTCTTTTAACTCCTTGTAATGTTTTAAATTGTATTAATTCATCACAGTGAGTATGCATTGCAGGAATAAATAATAATTCAATATCTTTAAGAGTTAGTCTCTCAGTATCATTTACATAAGATATTGTACTTTTAATTCCTCCAACCTGAATGTTAACAGGATACTGATGTTTAGATTCAAATGTTTCTATAAAGTTGGCTACATCTTTAGCCATCTCTGGTGTCAAAATACTATTGTCCATATTGGTTTTTTTGGGTTAGCAAATATACAAAATTAATTGTATTTTATTTAGATTTTTTTCCTATATTTGTACCATAAAATAATATATTATGAGTGACGAACAAGAATTAAAATCCTTTAAAAATAAGGTAAAAGAGATGATTGAACTTAGTGAACAATTACCTCAAGATGTTTTCTCAGCAGTACCTGATGAAGATACTGTTGATATTAAAATTTCAGGTGCATTTAGTAGAGCAGTTGGTAAAGCATTAGAGTATGTACTAAGTTCAATTGATCCACTAGAAGCAACAAGAGCATTAGAATATATCAAGGCAGACTACAAAGATGTAGATACTGACTTAGTAAAAGACTATGATGTTGCTATATGGGTTCTATTGAATATCCAAAATGAATTCAATGCACAAGCAGGCCTTCAAAAGAAGACCAGAATATATGATAGAGAAGCATTTATGGGTGCTTTAATGTCTAAAGATCCAGATCAAATCACTCCATTAACGGATGATGAGATAGCTGAACGTGTTATAGCAAATCAAAAAGAGATTGATACTAAACTAAAAGCACAAAAGAAGAAGAAGAAAACTACTAAGAAAAAGAAAAAGGATTAACGTAAGTTAGATCCACAAAAATCTCCTAGTAATATAGCAGCTTGAATTGCTCCATTTAATTCTTCTGTATCACAATCTGCAAATGACTTACACTTCCCTTCTATACATAGGCCGGCTTTATCCTTTATTTCTTCTTTTAATTGGATAAAGTCTGAGCCTGTGTCACTAGCTAGTTGTCTAATCATAGCATGAATTCTTTTCATCTGTGCATATGTAGCATCTTTACCTTGAACTTCTATAGTTATATTAACTTTAGTACCTTCAGGTAATGCACCCATCATATCATTATACTCCTCTTGTTTTATAGACAGGGAATGTTTCCACTCCCCATCTTTTTTTACTAGTATACTATTAAATAATCCTTTCATATTGTTTTTATTATATGAGTTCCAGGTTGTTCATCCCCTGGATCACTCATTATTATTTTAATAATCATCTCTATACATATCAGGATCAGGTTCATCATTCTTTATTTCTTCTATAATAGTTTCTATTGCTTGATCATAATCAATGTCTTGATCTAATATATCCATTACATTTACTGTAACAGTGTTACCATTCTTGTCTTCAAGTGTAGCCCATACTTTCTGTATTTCTACAGATAAGCTTGCACCAGGATGATCATAAGTTGCTGGTTCACCTGGGTCATAGACACACTCAAATTCTAGGTCATCTATTTCTGTTGTCCAATTAGGCATATCTTAATGTGTTTACATCTACTAATACAAACTTTTGTCCACAATCTTGACAATCTATATTAGTAGGAGAATTATATAATAGTTTTGACTCATTACAATTAGGACACGGTATTTGTATATATGTATCTTTATCTTGTATTGATGCCGCATAAGCTTGTACATATGCTTTTGGACACCCATCATATTGTTCTTCTTGCATTTGCATGAAGATTTCTTTCATTCTACCCATAATTTAATTGTTTGTTAGTTGGTTCAAAATATTTAATTTTATCATCTGAGAATTCAGCTAATGCTTTCTTAACCCATTGTTCATCAACGGTATTCTTATAACATAAGATATGACACATTGCTGTCTCATCAGGATTAAGCCTTAGTAATCTACCTATTCTTTGTGCTGATTTCCTTTCATTGCCATATGCATGCATAATAACACCGCTACGTAAGCCAGGAATAGAAACCCCTTCACTAAGCTGAAGGACACATGAAAGTTTATCAATTGTTCCATTACTAAATAGTTCTAAATTCTCATTGCTATTCTTATTCTTTGAATGATAGCTGTGATCACAGATTCTATCTGCTTGTTTCTGAGTATTTGCAAAGATAATACATTTGTCCTTAATTATCTTAAGTAATTGCTTTGTATAATTCTCTTTGGTTGGATACTCCATCATTGCTTTCATTCTCATTATGGCAGCTAATTGCTTTTGCTTACCAAATGGAGACTCTTCAATTCTACCTGAAGTGTACTCATAGTCCTTTACTTCTGATGTATACCAGGTACCACCATCCTTTCTTTTCTTAGGAAGGTTATTATAATTAGAGAGAGGTAACATATGTACAATGATCCTATAATCATTAAGAATGTTACTGTCTGCTGCCTGATCTACATCAAAGTTATATACTATTGGGCAGTATCTACTTACCATCTCTTCCTTTTCCCCACTCACTGGTGGTGTACCGGTTAAACCAAGGATTTTACCTGTATATGCATCAAGAAAATCTCTATGCCCGGTAAGAAGACTATGACACTCATCTAAGTATACTATATCATACTCTGTAGGCTTATGCTTATTAAGAGAAAGATAGGTAGTAAACTTAATATGGTCAAGTAAGTGAGTGCAGTTAAGTTCAGTACACTCAGTACGCCATGACTCAAATATACTTTTTTTAGGTGCAACCACAAGGAACGAAGAGAAGGCATGATAGTGATTCATCATATGTTGCAATGCAATCCTTGTCTTACCAACCCCCATAGATATACCTAGACCACATCTACTATGTTGAGATATAATCTCTAATGCTACGTCTTGTACTTGATCTCTACTCATAAGTCATACTTATAATTAACTTTACCATAATCTGCAGATTTCAAATATCTTATAGTTCCCATAGCATGTACTAATACTTCAATGATATGTTGCTTATCCATTTTCATTAGCTGATGTGCATCATATGTCTGATACTTATCTACATTAGTATACCCTCTAGCTTCAGCTATCTCTTTATTCAATATCTCTTTGTATTCTATTTGATCTACAAAGGCCTGTGCTGCATTATCTAATTTGCTCATATGTTATATTATTTTTTTTCATTATATATTCTAATTTCTTTCTTAGCGCACTCTTTGATGCTCTTGTTGATGACCAAGGTGAATTATCTCTAAGTATACTGTCTCCTGTAGTACTATTCCCTTCTATTTTATTAATAGTTGTCATTAGGTTTTTACAAACCTCAATTGTC
>Ga0115012_10000430_pt1 | contig 23618 bp, 22 predicted proteins | sample TroAtlMetagenome_FD_88706 | JGI IMG/M metagenome (GOLD analysis project Ga0115012, IMG submission 88706) | Marine eukaryotic phytoplankton communities from Atlantic Ocean - Tropical Atlantic ANT10 Metagenome | ecosystem: Environmental > Aquatic > Marine > Oceanic | place: Tropical Atlantic...
ATCTGAATCGTTTTTTTCTTTAGGCTCGTCTATATCTTTCCTGTAAAACATGTTCTGATTAATACTAGACAGCTTCTCCCCAATGCTTGCAAAGAAATCGCGAATTTTCTGACACCAAGACTTTGTTTCGGCAATGGTTTGATCGCGCCCTTTATCACCGGCATTGAAAAAACTCATAGGGTTTAAGTACTTATTAAAGAAGTTTAGTAACCCACTGAGCATATCTTTAGACTCTGAGCTTTGGATGTTTTTGGCATTTACAGATAAGACTGTTACAGCGTCTTCAATAGCTATGGTTTGCTGCTGGCACTGGTCAAGCAAAGTCATAAGTTCTTCAGTGCAACACTCATGCATAGGCTTACCATCTTTTGTATACGGCAGTTGTTCAAACACTGCTTCCTTTCCTATTCTAAGTTCTACAAGCGCGTTCTTTGATTCCTCAATCGTATTTTGAGCAAGGCTTTGTATTGTTCGCTTCGCTTTACCATCAGGCGTAAGGGTATTCTTTCTTACACGCTCTTGAAATTGCTCGGATGCCATGAGGCGGAAAGCCGTTATTGCTGGTAAGCCTATCCAGCTTGCTGAATAAATCATTAGATCTAGTATATCAGTCTCGTTTAGACTCTCCTGTATACGCGACCAGTTTTTTTGTACCTCTTCGCTTGCGGATGCCAGCATTTTTTCTATATTATGTTTCTGAGACTTTATTAGGTCACCTGCATAGAGGCGTCCTGTAACCTGTTTTTCATTTTCCTCATAAGCGTTTAATACTTCTGTTGCAGCGTTGATTTTTGCTTCCAGATCATCTTCGTGTTGCTTTATTTTTATCAGTGATATTAGCGAATCTTTGACGCCATCTAAGCTCTCTTTACTCTTTAATAGACTACTAAAGTCTGTTGCGTTTGCTGTTGACTTGTCTGAGCCACATAGTTGTTTATTTATTTTTACTTTTTGTGCTTCAAGGCTTTGAATGACGGGTTCGATTTTTTTAGCATTCCAAGCTAACAACCAGTTACCTTCTAATCTGGCTTTTGCTATTTTAAGCGGTAACATCAGGCTATCAATAAGTTTTATAGTTTCCTCTGGCTCTTTTATATTAGATTGTCGCTCAAGTATATCCAGCCAACTTTGTGCTTTTTCGCCTATTTTCTCCACTGTACTACCTAAAAGCGCACTATTTGTTTCATAACATTTGTTTGCAAGCTCTTTTGCGTCATTGAGTGGATCCATGATATCACTGGGTAAACCACTAGTACTTCTTTTGTAGTGGAATATGGCTTGTTCTATATATAACAAGAGACTGTGCAAGTTAGGAAATTTGCCACCAACAGTAGGTAGCTTGCTCTCATCCGGGTTTTTTACAGATGCATCTATAGCATCAACATAATTAAGGTGCTTTTCCTCAATATGTTTTACATTTTCACCATAAATATCAGCGATCATATCTCTTGCTGTGGTTGCCATAGGTGTTCATTTTTTAAGTAGACCTATGGTTGAGTATAGTTTATAAATAACTTTTGTGTGTCATTTAATGCAAGTTGCACCAGAAAAATACAAAGAACTATAAATGCTAAGCGGTGCATTAATGCTTCAAGTGCAACAGATATAGGCTTGCCGCGGATGCACTCAAGCAAGCTATATATGATAGAGCCGCCATCTAAGCCTGGAATAGGGAGTAGGTTAGCAACAGCAATGGCAAGTGAAAAACTACCAATAAAGTAGGCGTAGAGGCTTATACCCTGTACGAAAGTATGGTTCATGGCTTGAACGATGCCAATGGGGCCAAGGAGTATCGCAAAAGGAATGTGACCTGTAACAAGTTGCTTGATGACAACAGCAAAGAATTGAATAAAGTCGCCTATCTGTGAAAAAGCATGACAGGCTGCATGTTTAAGGCTAACCCCAGGTATATCCATTATGGCTTTGGTGCTTGGTGTAATACCGAGGCCTTTAAGTAAGGCATGCTTGCCAATAGTATACTTCCATATGCTTAAGTCTAAAGTGCTTGTATGCGAATGATTATTTTCATCAATAAATGAAACAGGTACTTTGGCTGCATTAAGGTTGGATATGATGGCCATGCCTGCGTCTTGCCAGGATGAAGTGGGTGTTTGGCCAATTTGTATGAGTGGATCCCATTGGTGTATGCCAGCAAGGGCTGCGGGGCTATCAGCCTTGACAGAGGCAATTTTAGGGCTTGTAACTTGATAACCTAAACTGTAAGTCAAAGTTAAAGCCATAAAGGCAAGCAATAAGTTAGCAAGCGCGCCAGAAAACAAAATAATCACCCGCGCATAAGTCGGTTTAACATTGAAGCAGTATGCCTGGTCTTTCTTACTGACTTTGTGAATACGACTATTCAAGAGCTTGACGAAGCCTCCGATGGGGAGCATAGCAATGACCCATCTGATGTGCTTTTTCGAAGTCCAACTATACACTTCAGGGCCAAAACCAAGCGAGATACTGAGTACTTTAACCTTAAAGCATTTTGCAGCGAGAGCATGACCAAGCTCATGTACACCAACGACAAGCAGTAAGGTCAAGAAAATAGGGAGCAAAATCATCCTGTTTTATGCCACGCGTGTAAGGGTAGTATTACTTTACTGAGGATTTAGGTCTGGGTAAAGGTAAACAGCAGCTAAGTGCTTTTTCAGGGAGTTGTTCAGGTGTTGTATCACTTTAGTTGGCAAAGCTTCTTGTACTATTTTAACATGATGTACTAAGACTTGTTTCAAAGGTGAGTTAAACGTTACATTAAAGTAGATAAAAATCAAGCATGGGGAAGGGTTTGTATGTTAAGTCTTAGTTTAAAAAAAGGTATGATGGGGCTACTTATGATGACAACCCAAGCTTTTGCAGTACCCACAGAAACAGCCATCTTTGCAGGTGGATGTTTTTGGTGTTTGGAAGCTGATTTCGATAAGCTTCAAGGGGTGATTTCCACGGAGTCAGGCTACGATGGTGGCACTACACCAAGCCCCAACTATGAGCTGGTTTCAAGCGGCAGAACGACGTATGCAGAATCATTGAGAGTGGTTTATAACCCAAGGATTGTGTCTTATAAAGACTTGGTAGATTACTATTGGCAGCATATTGATCCGACCACCAAGGATGCTCAGTTTTGTGATTCAGGGCATCAGTATCGTAGTGCCATTTTTTATTTGAATGATAAGCAAAAAAACATTGCTGAAAACAGTAAAAAGCGTGTCGAAAAGCTCTTTCATAAGGTTTATACAGAAGTCTCGCCATCAACGCATTTTTACCCTGCTGAAAAAGAGCATCAAAGCTTTCATATCAAACATGCTCTAAAATATAAGTATTATCGCTATCGTTGTGGCCGAGATGCACGCGTAGCTTCGATATGGAAGGAAAAGAAAATGACAGACAATATTAAGAAGCTAACACCACTACAATATGAGGTGACTCAAGAGGGGGGCACAGAAAAAGCCTATCAAAATGAGTATTGGGACAATAAAGCACCCGGTATCTATGTTGATATCGTCTCAGGGGAGCCACTTTTTAGCTCGATAGATAAGTACGACTCTAAAACCGGCTGGCCAAGTTTTACCAAGCCCATCGATAAAAATGCTGTGGCCTATAAGTCAGATAAAAAGCTTTTTATTGAGCGCACCGAGGTGGTATCGAGTCAGGCGCATTCTCACCTTGGACATGTATTTGATGATGGACCTGAGCCAAGTCGAGAGCGCTTCTGCATTAATTCAGCCTCGTTAAGATTCATACCTAAAGAAGATTTAGAGAAAGAGGGCTATGGTGAGTATTTATCACTGTTTAAATAGGCTCACACTTTACTATATGATAAGCTGGCGTTTCGTAAGGATGCGCCTGCTTCATGGCATGAACCGCGCTTTCTAGTTCTTCTTCACGGCAAACAATCTCAACTTTATACTCTTTAACATGCTCAAGCTTATCTATTTCACCGATGTGCGCGTTGCTTCCTTCAAGAGGCATAAATTGGCCACGGCCTTCGGTTTGCCAGGCACAGTGCTGATATTGCCCAATGTTGCCTGCGCCTGTTGCAAAAATGGCATCTTTAACCGATTCGAGGTGTGATTCAGGTATTAAAACAAAAAGTATGTACATGATATTCCTTTAACATTTGGCAAGCCTTATTATGGCTGAATAGGCCTACAAGCTTCAAGTGATGAAACCTTGCGTTCTTGTCGTTGAATCTCACGGTCTATGGTATCGAGCGCCATGCGCCTATGACCATAATTGATCGTTTGGTTACGCTGGTTAAAGAAGCGAAGTTTATGCTTAATGGTATTTTCGTCATCTTGAGTGGTGATACTTTCAATTTCATTTCTTGCATTTCTTGCATTTCTTAGCTTTCTTAATTTTGATGTTTTAAAGGCTATTTTCTTCTTGATAAAACTCATTGCATTAGCATCATTACCATCTTCGGTAATCTGTTCAATATAAGATTTCATTTGTTTTATTTTAGATGAGTTATGAATGTTACCTAAAAGGCTGTCGTTGTAACGGTTTGCATATCGAACCAGAGTCTGAATCAATCTGTTGAATGGTTTTATTTTTTCTTCGGGCGCTTCTATTTCATCAATGTTTTGATTGTAGGCACGCATAAAGAGCCTATCAATGGCGACATCATCCATTTCAAAATTGAAATCTGACTCTTGAATATAGGTATCTTGATAATCTACACCAAAGTAACTTAATACGTATTCAGTTGCTCTTTTCATTGGGGGAATCAGTACATCTCGAAATAAAAAGAAGGTATTCAATGTAATGGCCAGGATATGAACAGAATGAAACAGATGCGTCAAACTGTATAGCGTAATCGCGGGCATAAATAAGTAAGCAGAGGTCAAAAGACCAATTACCATCATTACAGAAAGTGTGAGTTCGACAGTACCAATATCATTGTTATAGACTCTATAAAGATAGTCGGTCAGATATGCGCCACATACACAAATGGTGGCGAGCATTGGAATGAGGTCACTTTATGTGGTTGACATGGATTCGTTTCTTCCAAATCTATGAGCGAGTGTATGGATACGGCTAAGAATGGTTGCTTTAAATGGGCTATCAGTTAGCGCTTGCTCATAGTATTTTCTTCTCTACCAGCGAGCTTAATATCAATGCCTAGGGTATTTAAGACCAAGAGCACTTTGCCGATTTCGCAAGTCGGTTTGCCTTTTAATGTTCCCGTACGGGAATGTTGTAACATGACGGAGTCAGAATAAATGGAGTGCATATACAATGAAGCTTTTGCTGGTGTTTTTTGCCTTGATGCCGGCTTTAGGCCATACGGCCTGTCATCATCACTTGGTCAAACATAATAAAAACTTTGCTTGTGTGACTATGGCTAATAACAGCAAGCATACACTTTCTATCACAAGCTTGAGTGGTGTTTCAAGACTACCGTCCGGCGCCAAAGAAGAGGTGATGCTCTCGCCTGCCAATAAAGGCAAAATCAAGCTGGTACCGCATCCACCTATCCCACATTTTAATAAAATACTGAGCTGTACTTTTCCTATAAGTGAGGCAAGAAAGACAGCTGTCATTGTGACTTACTACGGCAATGATGCGGCGGTGGTTGCACCTACAACCATGAAGCAATACTGTAAGTTCTAAGCCCTATTTTTCTGCATCACAAGTACAAAAAAGAGTGGGGTAAACAAAGTTGCAAGGCAGGTTGAGCCCAGCATGCCACCAATAATACCGGTACCCACCGAGTGCTGCGCGTTGGCGCCAGCGCCAGTTGCTAACACAAGTGGCAGCGCACCGAAAATAAAAGCAAGCGATGTCATCACAATTGGCCTAAAGCGTACCTTTGCCGCATACAAGGCAGCCTCTTCTAATGGCATGTTATTTTCACGGACTTTGTCATAGGCGGCCTCAACAATCAGAATCACATTTTTGGCAGACAGGCCGATTAGTGCTAACAGGCTGATTTGAAAGTAAATATCGTTTGGCATCTGGAATGCAAACAAAGCCAAAATGGCACCGAATAATGCACAAGGCAAGGCAAGCAAAACGACAGAAGGCAGTGACCAAAGCTCATACAGTGCACTTAAGATTAAAAACACCATAATGAGGCCAAAGGCAAGGGCACCCAGATCTTTTTTACCAGCAAGGTTTTCTTGGTAGGAGGGGCCAAACCACTGAATTGAGTATACATTGCCAAGCACTTTAGGCACGGCATCACGGATGGCATCCATGACTTGCCCTTGGGTGTGGCCATGCCTGGTGTCGGGGTTGACCACAATTTGGCTTGCCAAAAAGTCATTAAGGCGTGTCACCACCTCAGGGCCGGTTTTGTATTGAATGCTGGCAAGACTTCCTATAGGCACCATACTGCCATCTTTGGCTTTGACATAAATCGTGTTCATGAGCTCAGGTGCTTTTCTGAAGCGGTACTCGCCTTGTAAAATCACCCAGTAGAGGTTATTCCACTTGGTAAAGAAGTTAATATAGTAATTACCATAGCCTGATTGTAGGGCATCAAAAATGTCTTTGTATTTTACGCCATATAAATAGGTTTTTCTGGCATCGACATCAATATAAAGTTGTGGCACATCAACCTCATAAAATTGCTGTGCATCAGCAACGGCTGGGTATTCTTTTTTGAGATACTCAACCAGTTTGACGGAGTCGTTGTATATTTTGCGATAATCCACGGGCTGACGTGCCTGCAAATAAAACGTCACCCCACCCAGTGGACTCATGCCGCGAATAGGTGGTTGGTTAAAGGCAAGGCCTGTGATGTTTTTATGCTCTTGATTGATTTTGGTGGTTGCAGCAATGGCGGCATTCACATCTTGCTTTTTGCCAGGGCGCTGGTCGTAATCTTTTAATATACAGTTAAAAGTTGCGGTATTGGTTTTATTGGAATTATTATCGGCAATATCACGACCAATCATCATGCCAATTCTATCCATATAAGGCAGGTTTATAATATCTTTGGCAACGCGCTTAGACTCTGTTGTGGTGAAATCAAGAGAGCCGCCTTGGGCAACTTGCAGGCGGTTATAAAAATATCCCATATCTTCAAGTGGGATTAAGGCTGAAGGGACTTTGATAAAAAGTAATATGGCCATGAGAACAATGCCGCCCCAAAAGCATAGTGTGTTCTTGATATGACTCATAGTCCAAGTGACGACCGCAAGGTAGCGCTGAGTGAGAGAAGCAAAGGCGCCATCGAACCACTGGCAAAAGCGGTTTTTGGCTTTATCTTTGTTATCGTTGAGATGCTTGAGAAAAATCGCACACAAAGTTGGGGTCAAGGTAAGGGCAACGATGCCCGAAAGGGTAACCGAAACCGCAATGGTGACAGCAAACTGGCGCATCAAAACACCACTAAAACCCCCAATAAAAGCAACTGGCACAAACACAGCATTCAAGACCAGCACGATGGCAGTCACGGGAGCGGCGACTTCTTTCATCGCTTGTATGGCGGCATCGGTGGAGCTACACCCACGCTCGCGCATGATGCGCTCAGTACATTCCAACACGACGATGGCGTCATCCACCACCATACCAATGGCAAGCACCATGCCAAAAAGTGTCATGGTATTAATAGAAAACCCAAGCCCATAGGTAAACGCAAAAGTACCTATAATCGAGACGGGTATGGCTAGAATAGGAATGATGGTGCCGCGTATGTTTTGAATAAATAACATTACAACAATAAACACAAGTGCGAAGGCAATAAGCAGCGTGTTTACTACAGCTTGTACTGAGAGTTTGATAAACTCAGAAGAGTCATACAGCGTGAAAAAGTCGATGCCTTTGGGCATATGCTTTTTAATGATATTGAGTGCTTTGGTGATTTCATTTTTGACATGAATCTGATTAGCACCAGGGATTAAATACACCAAAAGTGCTGTGGCGACATCCTCATGAATGTTGCCATGTTTGTCTTTTTTTAAGAAATAAAAGTATGTGGTGTAGGCTTGTGCATCCATTTTAACATCGGCCACATCACCAACACGCACCACTTGCACACCATCTTGGCTGGCACGCACGACGGTTTCTTTGAGTTGCTTTGGATTGGTATAAAAGCCTGGGGGGTTAATAACAAAATTATATTTGGCATGGTCTTTCATGGGCTCCATGGCGTTTTGACCTATGGCGTACTGCATGTTTTGGTCTTGCACTGCATGAACCACATCCTCAGTACTGACGTTAAAGTAATTCATCTTGTTGGTATCAAGAATGGCTCTGAGCGCAAAGATGCGCTCACCATGTAACAGTGCGACCCCAACACCGCGCACCTGAGAAATAATAGGATAGACGTAGCGCACAAGGTAGTTACTGACAAAGTTATTGCTCTGCTCACCTGACTTCGAGTAAAACGGTAAAACTAAGAATAAGTCAGGGTTCATCAAGCGAATGGTAATGCCTTGCTGTTGCACTTGGAAAGGCAGCTGCGGCATGGCGGTGGATATCCGGTTGAGTACATCGGCTTCCACCTTGTCTAAGTCGGTCCCGACCTTAAAGTAAATATTAAGCACATAAGTGCTGCTGCCGGTTGAAGAGGTCGACTCCATATAAATCATGTCTTGCACACCCGACATCTGAAACTCAATGGGGGCGGCAACAGCATCAGAAATAGCAGCACTGCTGGCACCAGGAAAGATGGCAGTGACAGTCAGGGTAGGCGGTACAATATTAGGGTACTGCTCTACAGGTGAGGCAAACATGGCAACCAAGCCTGCAATCACAAGCACGAGTGAAATCACGGTGGAAAGGACAGGACGCATGATAAAGAAGCGACAAAACATAAGCTAAGCTTCCTCTATATGGTCTAAAATAACTTTTTGATTGGCATCGATGCGGGTATTGCCTTTGGTGATGACAAGCTCTCCTTTTTTTAAGCCATCTTCAATCATCCAATGTGTTTCATCAAACATTTTGCCAGGTTTTACGTAGCGTCTGACGGCTTTATCGTTTTGTACCACGTAGACATAATGGCCTTTATCATCAAACATGACAGCTTCTTGCGGTAAGCTGAATATATCTAAATACACGATATCCCGAATGTAAACCGTAGTATACTGGCCTGCTAAGAGCTTGTTTCTTAAGCTTTCGTTATTGACATAAGCCCGCATGTTCCAAGCACCATTCACAAGCGAGATGCGCGTATCGGTAAATTCTACGTAGCCTGCTTTTTCTAAGATTCGGCCATTGGCAAGCTCAATATCAATAGGGAAGGTGGCTTTGTCAGGGATTTTGATAGACGAGCTCAATACGCCATCTTCGATATCCAAGCGCTGGTTTTCAGGCATCGAAAACAGCAAGTACATTTGATTTACGGAGTTGATTTTATTAAGCACGGTTTCAAAGGCGGTGACCATAGTACCTACGGTGACCATACGCTCAGCGATGTAACCTTCAGCAGGTGAGCGGACCAAGCAGTACTTCAAGCTCAGTTTGGTCCGGCCAATGTCAGCCTCAATGGTTTGGACATTACCAAGGGCAGCATAATATTTGATTCGCTCCAGCTCTAAATCCTGTTTTGAAACCGCTTTATCGGCATAGAGTTTTTGGTAACGTTCATAAATGATTTTATAATTATCGCGCGCAGCTTCCTCTTTAATCAGCTGGCCCTCAAAAGCTTTGAGCTCCCATTCAAATGGTCTCGGGTCAATCTGATACAGAGGCTGACCTTTTTTAACGTAGGTGCCTTCAGTGTAAAACTTTTTATAGATTGCACCACTGATACGAGGTATCACTTCGTAGTCGACCACACCTTGTACGAATGCAGGGTAATTGATGACATACTCAATGTCATGTTTTGACATCTTTTGTGCATCGACATGGGAAAAAGGATGAGTGTGATTTTGTTTAGAGCAACAGCAAAGCACAAGGCATAAGGTAAGCGGCAATAAATAGCGTCGATTCATGTGCTGGCCGTTTTCGTATGATAGGCATAACCCGCACCCAAATCTTGATACAACCTAACGATGGTGGTGAGCTGCGCTATCTTAGACTTCGTTAAGTCAATGGCTGCTTTATCCATATTGACTTTATTGACCAATAAAGTCGGATAACTGTACAGCCCCTCCTTGTAACTATCTTGAGCCAGTTTATAAGCTTCTTCGCTGCTGGCAAAGTTTTTACCTTCCGCAACCAAGCTTCGGTAATATTCTTTATGTGCCGATAAGTCATCATCCACCGACTTAAAAGCGGCTCGTATAGTCTGAATGTAATCATGATACGCCTTATAACGCAAGCCTTCAGCAGATTTGTGCTGACCAGGATATTCAGGTGCCACAAGCGGCATGGTAAAGGGCATCAGTTGATTCCAGTAGTCGCCATTTCCAGTAAACATTTGTGACAGTTGCTGACTACCAGCACCAGCAAGCCCGGTTAAGCTTAAGGTTGGGAAAAAGGTCGAAGTGATCACACCAATTTGTGCTGTAGCTGCAACCAAGTCTTGTTCACTGGCTCGTACATCTGGTCGGTTTTGTAAAACTTGTGAGGGTAAATTGGCCGGGACCAAGTGATTACTCTTAAGCGACATAAATTTTGAGCCAATACCAATATCGCCAGGGTTTTCATTAAGTAAAACTCTAAGTGAGTTTCGCGCCATCACTACATTGTTTTTAATGATAGGCAGTTCTGCCTTGGCTTTTTCATAATCTTGTTCATAAGCTTGTAGCTCATAGAGTGAAATAAGACCATCTTTATACTGTAGCCTTGCCAGTGCCAAGAGCTCTTTTAAATCTTTGACCAGGGTAAACTGCACATGGGCTAAATACGTTTGACCTAAATAATGAAAGTAACCTGCGGCCGTTTGGCTTATCACAGCGAGTTTCACGGCATCTTGCTTGGCACAAGAAGATTGAAGCTCTGCTTTCGCTTTTTCGCTGCTGCGTAAATATTGAAATAAATTAAGCGCATACTCAGGCAGCACACCTGAGCTATAGCCTGCTCGGTAAATATTAATTTTGGTATTGGCATAACCAATCAATAAGGCATTAATCGAAGGCACAATGGAGTATTGCACTTGCATCAGCTGACCCTCTGCATCTATCACCTTGCCTGCAGCGGCTTGCAAGTCATTATTACTTAAGACAGCGTCATCAATCAGTTGATTGAGCACACTATCATTAAACTGCTTCCACCAAGGCAGTACAGGCAAGTTATAGTTTGTGCTGATGCTAAGTTCATCCGTGCTTTTCCATCGGTCTGGGACATTCACCTTAGGCTTTTTATACGTCGGACCATAAATTGAGCAGCCAGACAGGATAAAAAAAGTAAAGCAAAGACTGATGAGTAACGTCCGGGTTATGATCTGCATCCAGTCAGCACGAATATGGGCACTCCCTTCAAGATAAAAGAAAATGCCCGGGGGTGCAAATTAATCTATGAGACCGAAATCCAGAAGTTAGACTGGAGATGCTTAGGTTGACCTAAGACACCATTCTTTGTACTATATGCGGCCATTTTATTTTTTGTTTGTTCATTCAAGGGTGCTTTTTATGTTTTACTTTAATCCTGCTGAAGATAGGCTTTCGCATACTTTAGATGCTTTCTTACGTGGGCATGCAGAGGTATCAGATGTTGTGGAAGCGATTCGTGACCTTAGTGATACCCAGGTTTTGGAAACCACAGGGGGTGGTAAAACAAGGTTTTATTATATGCTCGAATGCTTTAGCTTAGCTCAAAAGTTTGATGCAGACACCAATTTGATCTTAGAAGCCATGCTTAAGCGTGCATTTAAAGTGTATTTTCAGCCAGGCATGGACCATTTAAATGGCGTGAGATTCATGCTGTATAGAAAGGATAACTTTGATTTCAATGCGATGCGTTTTTTACAGCATCTTAAGCTTGAGCACAGTGAGTATGTGGAGGCAGTCTTTAAGAGTTTCCCATCTATTTTCATGGTATGGCCAGAGCAGCTGTCAAAGCCTTATGGCGTACAAGATATGTATAAGATTAAGTCCATGCTAGATACAGATGACACTTACTTGCACGAGTTGTTTGATACCCGAAATCCTGCCTTGGTCGCTTATTATCTGAATTTACTTTATATCATGCTTCATCGGGGCATGCTTAAGCCTACACAGTTACATAGGCTGTTTGCAGTAGAGAATGAATTTGGCTTCAAGCTTTTAGAAAACTTATGTAGAAATACGCAAGACCCCAAAATTTTTGATATGGCCCACAACTTTTTGATGCTTTCAATGAATAATGGTTGGCTTAGGCAAGATGAATATATAAATTTGATGTTTGAATATGGTCGAGGGAGTAAAGCACTTCTTCATCGTATGGCATTGCAGCCATGCCCTGAAGAAAATGAAACCTATCTTATAAGTATGATTTTATACATTCATCAGCTCGCTGCCATGCGCAAACAAGGACATATCTCAAGTGGGGCATGTGTCGACCTCTTAACAGAGATGAATGATAGAGGTGTACCTGCTGTACATCAACTGATTAACGCGGTGAATCCACGTGTGGCGTTCTTATTTTTAGATCTTATCATACGAAATAAGCTAGATTTGAGCGACGAGGAGCGTCTACATCTGCTTACTGTTAAAAATGAAAAGCATACTCGACGCAGTGGTACATTTGTGAAATCTAAAGAAGCGAGACGAGAGAATATAAAGCCGTATTATCGCGAAGTAAATGCAGCGTTATCAGACTTAAGAATAGAACTCCAAGACAAAATCCAAATAGCAGACTCAAGGTTACACATTGATACATCGATGCCTGTTACATCTGAGCGCTCTTTTTTCAAGCCAGTTGAAGGGCACTCCATAGAAGCGCATGGTATATCACCAACAGGTGTTGCCAGAGATCTTACGCCTCAGAAGTTGTCTAATGCCGAGGATGAGAAAGAGCTGAAAAGGCTTTTAGGCGAAGAACTGTATGACGAATGTTTTAAGCTATAAAAACTAGGTATGTTTATGTATGCAGAGCCGCACTTTTTCCCTCAAAAAAGAACTATTAATAACGCGCAAATAGATCGTATAGAGAGGCATATTTCTGAGCTTCTAACACCACTACTTGCGAAACCATCTGCGCTAGAGAGAAGTAATCTTCTAAAGGTTATATTTAAGCCTGAACACGACTCAGATATGGCTTTATGCTCATCTGTAAGCGGATTACGGGCGTTTCTAGCTCGTCCTGCACCAGAAAAAGATTTAGGGCTTGGATATCTTGATAATGAGAGCACAGAAGTTACGCGTGCAGGGGTAATACGAGCCATGTATGATATCTGTAAAACGCTAGGTCCAAGCAAAGAAGCAGAAAGTTACGTCAAGTACTGGCAGGAACTTCAATTTGAAGTCACGGATACCGATAGCTTTGAGCTATCTAAACCTGAATGCTCTAGTATCACTGATGAAGAAGAGACTGAGCAGAAGCAATCTTATGGTCCGGTCATGAACTGCTCAGTTTCTTAAGCCGCGACCCCTATAGAGACTTTGTATGTTTGATACGAATATGCTGAGTTATTCTGTTGTAGAAGGTGAAAAGCCAGGGGCTCGCATTAGTGTAAATTTATCAGAGTAATACATGCCCATCGCTCAGGTGATTCAGCCAAAGTGCAGCGCATTCAAGAGCAAATCAAATATGAAGTTTGTAAATTAAGTCGCGCGGCAACTTCAACCAAACAAGAAGACGTATACAAACCATCTTCTGAAAGAATGGATTTAGGTGCCGCAGGTAAATCTATAAAACTGCTTATACGCCATATTGATGCTTATGAGAATAGGCAGTTAAACATTGAAAATATGCTAGATGCCGCCGGCAATAAGCAGGGTTCAAAAATCACCATCAGCACACCACAATGGAAGATCTATCTGAGGGATACTCTTCTGAGGAGGATGACGAGGTTATACTGGACTTTCCCGGCAAAGGATACAAGCGTGTTTATGATGAGATAACCAAGTAAGATTTTGATAGTGATGATGAATTAGAGCTTGATAATGATGAAGAGAACACATCGCCTAAAGTGTGAAAGCCTCTAGGCGATGTTGCAATATTATGAGAATAAAAGCTCCGGGGTCATTCCTCTTTCAAAAACTTTTTCCGCATTTGCTGCATCAAGACGTTTTCTAAAAAACTCAGGGTACTCTGTGCCGAGTGGTGTATGAATAATTTCAGCTAAGGCTCGAAAATCTTCTTTGGTAATTTTCATGACAGGGATGTCTGGAGATTGCGACAGGCAGACAGCATTTCTTAGTACAGGCTGAAGACCTCTCTCTGAGTAATCAGCTTGTATTTCAATAGTCTTTCGTCCTTCTAGCGCGTTTAGTTTATATAAGCCTTGATTATCAACGGAGATAACTAGAACACCTTCTATACTTTTCTTGACATTAGGGCCATAGACAAATAAGGGAGGCGTTGGTTGGGGATTATCTTCTGCTTTACCATGTAAATATGCAGGCGATGACGGAGGGGGAGGGTTTTTTCCCCAGTCATATGGTGAGTTTTCACCGCTAGGTATCGGCGTATTGCACGCGGTTAATGTTTCGGAATTAAACCAGCCGAGGGGGGATGTTGACAGACGCAACTTATCGTCTTGTTGTTTACCAAGCTCTTCCGAACGCTCAATATTAAGAACAACATGCTCCATAAAAACCACCTTAAAGATTTAAAAATGAGCATTATACAATAATACGGTCTTTGTGATCAATAATTATATTAAAAGGATCGTACTGGACCACCCGGACAGGCCGGGTGGCGTAGGGGGGATTACATTAAACCAGCAACAGTAGTTTGCATGGCCTCATCTGTCTTAGACTCAATTTTTTTAGCTTCTTCTCGGAGTTCTTCTAACTCTTGAGTTGCTTTTTTGATGGTTCTACTTAATTGAAAGCGCTTTGCTCGATTGTCATAGCTTTCGAGATGCCTACCCTCGGCAACTTCTCGGTCTATTTCTTGAAGCTCTGCTTCAGATAAGTCTTTCGTGTATCTGGCATATGCATAGAGAGTGGCATTGATGCCTCTTATTTTCTCTTCTCTACTTAAGTGCTGATTTTCTTCTTTAAGATGAAAGTCAATTTTTGGACAAACACGAAGCCTGACATCATTAGGTATCAGCCCTGAAATGACAGTGCGATAGAAAGAGCTATTGCGCGTTTTTTCTGAAAAAAAAGAGTTGGTTAATGACTTAAAGCCATCAAGCCTGACCACGGGCATAGGTATGTTATTATCAATCGCATGCTCTGCGGCGCCATTAAAAATCATGGGAGGTTCTGGTTGGCCAAGCTTAGCCCAGTTGCCAGTTGGGTAGACGTACAGGTTTTCTTTGCTACGAATTTTCTCATTGCCTTCATCAATGGCGGCCTGATTAGCGCGTTCACCATTTGGTCCTTTTTTTGCATCAGCTTTGACTATAATACACTGCATTTTCTCACAAAAATCTTTGTGACCCAGGACATCGGTGGCGTACCACCAGGGTGCACGTGACTTCGTGTCTTCTTCATTGCTTTTGATAAGAAACTTGGCGCCCACCAGAAATGATTCCCAGCCTGTCCGGTGCGGTACAATGGCAACCACTTGGCCTTCGTCAGCAATTTCTACATGCGGCTCTTGGCTTGAATGCAGTGTGTCAATCATATATGCCAAGACACCTGCTGTGATGCGTGCATCCCGATCTTTATAGTCGAGGTGGCAATTAGATTCTGCCAAATCCTCAAGGCTCTTTCTTGTGAGTTTTGCGCAGATTGCAGCAAGGCCAACAACTAAGGCACTAAACACGGGTATCATGAGGATGGTGAAATAGATATTACTATCAGATGAAGCGTCATCGAACGTGTTAAAGGTCATATTGAATACTCCTTTATAAGACCAAATAATAACAAGCGTTCGATGGTAATCACTATGCCTTAAGGAGTCAAACGAATACCTTGTTCACCGGCATCTACTGCTTTAGGTTTGAGACAACCATTGCAGTTATCATCAAAGACACTATCAAAAGAAAATTCAATTTCTTCTGGATCTGCTGCACTATGAGCTAAGCTCGATGAAATATCAGGTTTAGAAGTTTGATTCAATTTGGCATCAGGTGCGGGAGAACTTTGTTTAAAAAAAGCGGGTGAATGTGAGTATTGTGACCATAGGTAGGGTGATGATAGTTCTGGTGTTGTACGGCTAGTATAGTCTGTTTGTATGCTTAACACCGAGGCGGCTCTTGATGGTGCTCGTGAGATGATGAGGTATTTATCAATAAGGCTATCTAGTACATCATCCTTTAATTTAAGAGAAATAAAGTTAGGTGAGCGATAATATATAGCTTGTACACTAAGTATGCTTCTTAGTTCGGCCATGGTGGAGTTTCTTACAGCACACTCTAAACCAAAATGATTGAGTAATCCAAGCTCTTCCAGTTCACCGGATTTGCATAGGAATAGTTTTAAGGAGTCTGATGAGATACCGCTGTTGTAGCGGATAATATAGCTACCTTCCGAAAAAACGCTCGGATCAAGCTTTTCAAGAACTTGCCTATCAATAAGGTGAACATTTTGCATCGTAAAACCAGCCTTGAGGTCTAAAAAAGGCGCATATTAAGGTAAAACAAACCGAATGGTCAAGCATTAAAACAAAGAAAAGGGGCAAAAGCGCCCCTACAATAAATCAGTCGTGGTATATAAGCCCAACGAGTGCGCTACCCAATAAAATTTCAACAAAAGATGCCCCAAACCAAGCGACAGCAAGCATGAGTGGAATAGGTAAATAAAAGAAAGCAGCGAAGGCTTGAAGTGCGGCAAATACACCTAGATAGAAACCAAAGTGTAAGCCGTTTTTGACACCACCGTCATGAAAGCAACGGGTAAAAATAAAGGTTAGCCAAAAGGCACCCAAACACATAACCAGCATGTTGATATGAAACAAAGCTTGCATCGCTTCATGGTTTCGCCAGATTGATGCGGTTGCTTCATACATCGGCATCAGTGCCATACCATGTACTACCCACTCATACAAAAACATAAATACACAAAGTGCTAAAGACGCGCCTAAATAGCGTTTAATATTCATACTTATCTCGGTATTAGAATGAATCCAAGAATTAGCTTACTAATTTAAGACCCACAATGCCAACAATGATGAACATTAAAAAAAAGATTTGTAGAAGCGAGATGACTTCACCAAAAAACAACATGCTTAAAAGCAGGGTGCCTACAGCGCCAATCCCTGTCCAAATGGCATAGGCGGCACCGAGGGGTATATCTTTGAGGGCAAGGGATAAAAAGTAAAAGCTGAGGCCTAAGAAGAAAAGCATCAAACAACTTGAGCCTATGTTTTTAAAACCATCAGAAAGTTTTAAAAACGAAGCCATAATGACTTCAAAGAGTCCCGCAATGAGCACATAGGTCCACGAGGTAAACATAACTTGCTCGAAATGGTACCAGTTATACCGTCAATGGTAATATCTTTTTTTAACAAGTCAAGCGAGAGATGGTTTCGGCTAGTGTCCACTGAAAAGCTTGACCTGAAAGTGTTGCTGATTGCTGTAAAAAGTCATCTAAATCTGACGCTGAGTTAATCATGACTACAATCTCGTCTATATCTTGGTCGACTTGTACAAGTGTTGTGGCCTCATCAACAGCAGCGCGAATATCATCCTCACCTTGAAGCCATTGCTTTTCATCTAAAGCTGACAGGATGATGAAAAAGCGCTCACAGTCTTCTCTTGTACCAAGCTCGGTGACTTGAGTATATACCGAGTCTTTTACAGATTCTGGCCAGTCAGAAAATGAAGGGAGTGCCACCAAGAGCATATGTATTCGGCTCGCACTTTGTCTTATTGATTCGGGTGAGCCACTGGTCAGTGTATTTAATATGGGCTGATCAATTTGGTATCGGACAAGTGTAGTGAATGCATTTCGAATGTCATTCATTGCGAAGGGTTTTAGTTTTTCCAAGTTTTCGGGTGTAAGTAAGTCAAAGCGCTTCAAGTTTCTGATGATGTCACCAGTAATAGCGTAGTCGAAAGTTTCAACTGGGTCTTTCAGCATAAAGTCGATAAGAGCGGGTATATGGTCGCAGTCTTGGATGTATTCCTCATAAGCTTGTTTAAAGCCTATTGCACTGCCAATTTGGCCGCTTAAGTTACGCTCCCAGGTGGTAAGCCTTGGGTGAGCGCATAAAGCGCCATGACCAATTTGCTGTAAGATGATTTTAAAGTTATCTTGTAACTCAAGGTTTGATAGTCTTTCTAGATAGTTTTTGAAGGCTTCCTGGAGGTTTACTGTATCATCCATTTTAGGTGTTTCATTTTTTGTTATGACTTCAGGTACTTCTGGCTCCTTAAAGTATGTTTCGTAGATTGCAACCAAAAGTGGTGCTACAACAATGGTACTTAATACGGCTGCCTCAGCAATAGGCAGATACATGACAAATACAGCACTCAGGGATGCAAGTGCAATCAAGAAAGCAAAAGTTATTTGAATGGCGGTTTTAAATGATGCGTCAGGTGCAAGCGTTTGCGGTGCTTCTTTAGAAGTTGAAGAGATAACGCCTGAGTATATGTGTGTCATGCCAGGCCAATATCCGCAGTTGCCCTCGCCACCATGACTAAAAGTGGCATTCTTTTTGGGGCCAACCAGCCCAAACGATTCGCGAAGCGCATCGACGTTTACCCAAACTTGAAATGGCGGGAGTGGGTTGGTCTTAGATATGTTTTTAAACTGAAAAGAAAGTTCAAGTGCTGTGCCTTTAAAGCTCGCTGGCTTTGTACCTAAAATAAAAGCATTTTGATATATTTTTTCTATTTCAGACAGTGGTGCTTCGGCATACAATCTAGATAATGCAGCAGTAAAGGAAGCTTGAGCTGATTGATCAAACCCTAGAGTGACACACTGCTCAGAAAACGCGTTCGAGAGTTTATCAACGACATCCGATTCAGTATACATACTTACAGCCTCAAGCTACGACTAAACTGACTGATACTAGTAGCAAACCCATACAACTGTCAAACTTATTAACATTTATTTATTCAATCAAAAAGACTAAAACTGGCCAAATAATATTTTTACTTTGGGTATACCCATTAATCTGTTTTTATTTAAATCAAAGTAGTTTACAATGTCGCAACTTTTATGATGCGTATATTAACGAGATGATGATGACAAAGAGAAAACATGAGTATACCTCATTTTCTGTGAACGAGCTTTGGAATGAGGCTCGTGCTGAAAAAGCTACTGCTGATGATCAAGCGACAGCAAACAATGCGTGGCCTTATTACCATGTAGCACTTCAAAAAGCTCAGCAACTGAAAAATCTATATCAACATGAAGATGACCAAGATGTCGTAAAGTCCCAACTTATTGATAAAATCCAAGCTAAAATTACACGAATTGAACGCGCGGTTGAACATTGGAATGCAGCACTTGAAGCGCAAGGCACAGCGGTATCTTGTGACACAAAAGAAGCCTGCATCAGCGAGTATGAAAAGGCTGTAGTTCTTGCTCAAAAGGCATATAAATACTATGAAAAAATAGAAGATAAATATGCAGTCCAATCGCAACTCATAGATAAGTTTGTTGCAGAAATTAAAAGACTCAAAAGCCAGCTTGTAAGTGAAGAGGTAGAACATAAAGTGAACGATGCGCCCGTGCTTTCTGGTGATAAGCTTTGGAATCTTGCCATGGATGCAGAAAATGCTGCTAAGCGTAACACTTCGCAAGAGAAGCGTTTGGCCCATTATCTAAGAGCTCAAGATTTTGCCTGCCAGTCGCAACAGCAATACTTGAAAGAAGCTGAAACCGCATCTGACCGTGATAAAGAACAAGTCAAGCATGAGAATGCTCGTGCAGCATCCCGCTTGTTTGCAGAATACCAAACAATCACCCAAAGGGATGAGAAAGCTAAAAATCATCTGACTCCGATTGAAACCAATCCTTCACCCATGGCAGTTGCGAGCTCATCCGGCTTTTTTTCTCCGACCAATATCAATAATCTAAGAACGCTTGATGGGTTTGAAAGCTTGGATGCATGTACCTTTTTACAAAGTGGCTCACCTTTGGAAAAGCTGTCTCAACTGCATCAAAGGCTTGTAGATGTAAAGCTAAGTGTTCTTAGATCGCTAGATTCTAAGCCTTGCTATCAAGATAAAAAGGACGCACTTTTTGAGTTGTTGCAAGTCAGCAAGGATATGACTGATAAACTCATACCATGGCTTGAATCTGTAGAAGGCATGGATGAAGCACAGGCATTGATGTTGACGGTTGCTGAAGAAGCTATGAAAACGGCTAAAGGAGCGCAAACCGCGTATACACTTGCTTCGCCAAAAAGAGTAAAAGTGGAAAAAGAGCAGTTTACGGAGCAGCATAAGCGAGCATGTACAATGTTAGATGAGTTAGCACTAAGGTTTGAACCAACACAGAATGCATCAGAAGATACTTCTTATAATACTGTTTTCTCTTAAAACATTACCCCTATACCATGGTCGATTTATCATTGCAGCACAAGAGCTGACAGAACAACCACAATCAACTCATACGCCATCCTGGGCTTATTGGTGGTGGCGACTGAAAGGCTTGTGGTAGGTGCCCATGAGACAAGCTTTACTGATGATATGACCTTTGATGGCGCGGAGCACCTCAGAAGCTGTAGGGTTTTCATGAGTGGGCACACGTACAATATCCAGTGCATAGATATAAGTATAATATTTATGGGTTTTACCACGTGGTGGATTCATGCCAATGTAGCCAGATAAATGATAACTGTTGAGACCTACTTTTAGATCTTTTTCACCTGTTGCTAATGTGCGTACATCAGGCGGAATATCATAAATGACCCAATGAATCACCGGGTGGCCAACCGACTCTTTGGCATCATAGTCAATCATGATGATGGCAAATGATTTAGTGTTGCTGGGTGCACCAGACCAACTTAACGGCGGCGAAATATTTTTCCCCAGCCGGCTATGTATCTGAGGTATGGCAGCGCCTGCATGATAGACTTCACTGGTAAGCTTAAAATCAAGCGCCTTTGCGCCGAGCAAGCCCCCAAACAGCAATGTAAAAGCAAAAAGTATTTTTTTCATACATAAAGTATAGACTAGAACATAAAGATAGGTGTTGTTTACAATTATCCATGTTGTAATATGTAGAAAGATGACATTGACCAGGATGATTTTCACATGAAAAATATTTTAAAGTTTTTGGGCTTACAGCACTTTTACATACCACAGCTTTTGCAGCACAAGAACAAATCCATACCGACAAAGCAGCAGCACCTATAGGCACGTACTCCCAGGCTATTAAAGTCGATAATGTGGTTTACTTATCAGGCCAAATTGCTATGGATGCAAAAACAAGTTCAACAAGTATTTCAAAATATACAGGAAATTGTGACTGCTGCAGGTGGCAGCTTAAAAGTAGAAATTGAAGCCATCATGAACATCGCCAAGGCGCATCATGACAGTTTTTTAGCGCCAAAAGTGCATGGCCCTAAGTTTGAGCAACTGGTTCAGCAAACGCATGTGACAGAGGTAACACCTGCAAAGCTTAATGAAGAAATAAAGCAAGCAAAGTCAACAAACGATAAGCTTACTATCATTGATGTAAGAGAAGAGAGTGAGTGGCTGAATGATCCCAAATTGGATTCGGCTATCCATCTTTCAAAAGGGATTATTGAGCGCGACATCGAAAAAGTGATACCCAACTTTGATGAGCCTATCGTATTGTATTGCAGCGGTGGATATCGTGGACGATTGGCTGCTGATGCGCTACAGAAAATGGGTTACACCCATGTACGTTCGTTACAAGGTGGTCTCAGAGGTTACCTACTTTATCAACAAGAAGGCTTAGGGTCCTCAGGTGTTGCACCATAGTAACCATGTTTTCTCATGATACGGTCAACCTCGGGTAATATCCCGGGGGGGGGGCCTGCATGACCTGCTTGATAGTATTCTCGTGCAGCTGTGGCTGAGCCTGCGGGTATGTTTGCGACAGGCGCAATGCTGAGCTTGGCTTCAGGGTAAATATTACGCAGTTCTTCTAAGGCATACTGCATTTCTTCATGTGAAAGATTTTCATCTGCTCTTGGGTAAAACTTAATGACGCAAAGCCCAAGGATATCTTCGAATTTATACCAACGCTTGAAGCTAAGCAGCGCGTCCATGCCAAGTGCCAGCGTATATGCCTCAGGCACGTTATCGCGCTCGGCTCTTAGAATCATGGCGCTCAAGGTTGCAACCATGCGTGAAGGTGCCCCGCGGTCGGTTTCTATGGTTTCATCAATGCATCGTGGGTTATCAGCAAGTCCGGTTGCTTCAAGCCCCGCACGCTTCATCTCAATCCGCCCCTCAGTTGGAATGTAGCTATAATCACTTGGGTTTGACTTAAGCGGTGAGGCAGCATTTAAAATGGTATACACACGGGCGTAGGCAGGCAGAGTATTCAACAAATGCTGGATAAACAAAAAGTGATTTTCAGTAGGGGGGTTGCCACTAAAGCCAAATATCGCAGAGGAAGGCAGTGTGTCTGGTTGTTGTGCGCGACAAGCATGTGCTTCGCGTATCACTTCGGCTTCTGCCTCAGGCCCCATGTCGAGTAAGGCCACGAGCAAGTCAATAGATTTATCTGCGACAGGAATCTCAATCTTATGCGTACACGCAAGCTGAACCAGGCTTGAAATGGTTGCCTCACCTTCTAGGAGATGAGGCGGTATGTGTTGAATTAAATCATGCCAGTGCATTGTTTTATATCCATTTTTGTATCAGATGATTTTTCATCATCTTGAGTCGGTGTTGGAAACACACTATATCTTAATAATGCTGAATGAGCACCGGCATCAGGTATATTTGCTTTTTTCTCCTTTTTGCAAATATCTCGTAGTGAACCTTTGTTTGCAGCATTTAACAGTGTCAAACGCGTTTGTTCTAATGTCTTTACAGCATTGTCATAACTGGTTTTTATACCCGGGTTACTGTTTACAAAAGCACGTTTAAAGTCATTCGTTTTGATGATTTGTATTAACCACTTATATAAAAAAGACTGAAGGAGTAATGCTTGTGGATCTTTTGTCCTGCTCATTGTGATTAATGCTGATGCTTGCCAATATTTTTTCTCATCAATCAATTTCAAAACATCCTTAGACGAAGCATTTAATTCTTTAAGTTTGCGAAATGCTTCAGGTATGGCAATAGGAGGTATAGAAGCTTTCTCTTGTTGCTTACTTGCAACTGTAACTAACGGTGCGTCTTTGCAAACAGCCTGTATGGTGTTTCCAATCGCAGACAAACGGGGTGCCTCTTCAGACTGTACACCCTCAATCCATTCAGGTAACGCACCTCTAAAGCCAAATCTCATCTCGTCACTTAAGTTCTCTGCCAACATATTGACTGTTGCATGGTAATGTACCAAAAAGTCATAATATTGCTTCAAAAAAGAAGGTGATGACTCATTTTCAGCTACTTCATCAAACAACTCTAGCAGTGCTACAGCGTGTGCAGTAAATTCAGCCTGTGCGTCCTCTAGAGGCTTATGAGACGCACATATGAGAGGTGTTGATTTCACTTTAAGATCTGTGTTGAGGTTAAGTGTTGCTGTGAGCATCCAACTCATTTGATATTGAAAGGCATAGCTCAACGCGTGCTTATGGAATGCTTCGATTCTTTGTAGCGTATTAAATGGTAATGCGAGTGTGCGTTTGGCATCCTCTTCCCTGTC
>Ga0115012_10000432_pt1 | contig 23544 bp, 22 predicted proteins | sample TroAtlMetagenome_FD_88706 | JGI IMG/M metagenome (GOLD analysis project Ga0115012, IMG submission 88706) | Marine eukaryotic phytoplankton communities from Atlantic Ocean - Tropical Atlantic ANT10 Metagenome | ecosystem: Environmental > Aquatic > Marine > Oceanic | place: Tropical Atlantic...
AGCATGCGCTCTGGCCCGCTTCAGCTTTGTGAAGAGCACGCGCGCCAAAGCGCAAAACAACATCAAACGCAGTGGCCCCTTTTTATGCCGCGACCTGGCCCACTTTTACTCTGCGATTGACACGCATGCCGCCAGAAAACTGGTGCGGGTAGCTGTCGATACGCTCTTCCACGGCAGGGATGCCGACCTCGCGCATCAACTCTTTGGCACGTTCGCGAGCACCTTGCTTGTCGAGGTCGGTGTGCAGGCGGATGGTTTCCACCAGCTGGCTTCCGACCCGGAACAGCGGATTGAGCGAAGTCAGAGGGTCTTGGAAGATCGCGCCGATCCGGCGGCCACGCACAGCTTGCATGGCGCGGTCATCCAGATTGTCGATACGGTCGCCCGACAGGTGGATGGTCCCGGCAGCGATGCGGCCCGGCGGCTCAAGCAGGCCAAGGATCGCCATGCCCGTCATGGATTTCCCGGCGCCGGATTCACCGACCACGCCGAGGATCTCGCCCTGGCGGATTTGCAGCGAAATGTCATCGACGGCGGTCAAAACGCCTTTGCGGGTGGGGAATTCGACGCGCAGGTTTTGCACATCGAGAACGACATCGCTCATGGCGCGGCCCTCTCGTAGCTGGGGGTGAAAATCTCGGACACCGGCGGGTGCCCGGCGGTGCGGTCTGGATATTTGGCGATCAGCCCATCGAATTGCACTTGAGCGCGCGTGGCATCTTTGGTCGCGTCGATGCCGGGGATCACGCCATTGGCCATAACCTGCCGCCCGTCTATCCAGACATCTCGCACGTCGCGGCCAGAAGTAGATGTCATCAGCGTCTGGACAGGATCGGGAGTCTGCAAGATATGGCTCAAGTCGATCACCGCGATGTCAGCCTTAGCACCGGGGGCAAGGCGACCCAGATCAGTCCGGTTCAGTGCTTGCGCACCGCCAATGGTTGCGGCGTCGAACATATCTTCTGAACGTATCATATCCGTCCTCTCCGCCAATCGTGCGGTCATCATGCCTAACTGCATATTCAGGATCATATCGGAGGGGTGGGTGTCAGTGCCGAGGCCAATATTGATGCCGTTGGCGCGGGCCTTTGGGAAGCTATTGAGCATGCTGCCATGCCGCGCACTTACCAACGGGCAATGCACCAACGTGGCGCTGGCTTCAGCGATCAAGTTGAACTCTGTCTCTGTGGCCTGCGTGCCATGCGGCAGCAGCCAGTTGTCGCGCAATGCCCCGATGCGGTAGAGCCATTCAATCGGCGCGCAGCCGTGTTGTTCACGCACCAGCCGCAGTTCAACCGGCGACTGGCTGCAATGCTGGCGTACCGGCGCGCCCATCTCTACGGCGATCTCGGAGGTGCGTTGTAGCAGCGTTTCGGTGCAGGTCTCGATGCGGTCGGGGGCGAACATAGCGCGGATGCGTCCGTCGGCCGTGCCCTCAATACGATGTGCGAAATCCGCCGCCTCGGCAAGCCCTTGCATCCCACGGGCCTCATCAAAGGTCGCCCTGATATTGCCAGCCTCATCCGTTACCTGCCCGCCACTGCGATAGGCCGGGCCAAGATAGACCCGTAGCCCGAGGTCTTCGGCCGCGGCGGCAGCGGAGTCGAATTCCGCGACCGTCTCGCCCCAAGCGCGGTAAAACAATGAGGCAATCGGCAGCGCCGTGGTGATGCCGTTGCGGATCAGCTGCGCAAAGGCGTGGCGCTTTTGGAAAGCAAGTTCCTCGGGAGTATACATCTCGTAAGGGCCGAATTTCGTGTAGCTTTCCGGCCAAACCCGACCCTTTCTCCAGGCGGGCCCATTGTCATAGCCCAGGATCGTCGTGTCGAGATCCGAAAGCGCATCAAGATCGATGAACCCCGGCGATATCACTGCCTCGCCATAGTCGATCCGCCGTGCCACCTCGCCCTCGAACTTCGCGCCGACATACAGCACATCGGTGCCCTCAATCACCACCACGCCATGCTCATGTACCACATGGTGCCCCCGCTGATGGCCAATGACCCAACGGGCCGAAAGAAGTGTTCGGCCCTTCATCATGGTGCTTCAATCACGCAAGCACCGTCGCGAGCGGTGGCGTGTCCGCCTTTGAGTACCAAGTTGCGCGGCGCATGGGTCACAACGGCCTCCGCCAGCGTATCACCCTCGACCAATACGCAATCTGCGCGGCAGCCAACGTCCAGCCCATAGTCCGCTACTTCCATGATCGCGGCACCACCAAAGGTGCAGATCTCCAGTGCAAGTTCGACCTCGTCATCGCGACGCAGGTTGTTCCGCATGCCAATGTGCATCGCCTTTTCCAGCATGTCCGAATTGCCATAAGGCCCCCAGGTGTCGCGGATGCCGTCGCACCCAGCCCCAGTTAGGATGCCGTGGGATTTCAATTCCTTGACCGCAGGCACTGGGGCCGACGCTGGGGCGGTTGTTAGGATGTGAATTCGGTTCTCGGCCAGCTGCTCCTGCAAACCTGTGACATAGGCCCGATCCACCGCGCCAAGGCAGAAGGCATGCGAGATCGATACCTTGCCCTGCATGCCAAGTGCCACGGTGCGGTCGATGATTTCTTCCATCGAAAACCAACCAAGCGCATCGCGTTCGTGTAGATGAATGTCCACCGGCTTGCCGTGTTTTTCAGCCAGCGCAAACACCGTGTCGAGGTGTCCTTTGGGGTCATGCTCCATGCCGCAGGGGTCGATGCCACCCACCAGATCGGCACCCAAGGCCAAGGCTTCATCCATCAGCTCGGCCGTGCCGGGGCGGGTCATCATGCCTGACTGCGGAAAGGCGACGATCTGGATATCGACCATGCCGGCGAGTTTTTCGCGCGTGGCCATAACGCCTTCTATCCCGGCCAGCCCGTGGTGGGTGTCCACATCCACGTGAGTGCGAATATGCGTGCAGCCGTGCGACATCGCAAGAATAGCGTGACGTTCGCTCTGCACTCTTGGGTTGAGACCCAGCGAGACTTTGACTGCACGTTCGTTGTCGATCTTGTCGATAAGGCGCGGGCCGACCTCGTTGCGATACCACGGCAGACCAAGCAAGGATTTGTCGAGGTGGGTGTGCGCCTCAACCAGCCCTGGGATCACGATGCGCCCGCCGCCGTCGATCACTTCGGACCCGTCGGGGACCTCGGCGACGAATTTACCCTTCGCGATATGAAGGTCGGTGGTAGTGCCACCCATTGGGCGCACGTTTTTCAAGGTTTTGTATGTCATGTTTGTCACCGCAGCTTGGGGTTGAGGGCATCGCGAAGCCAGTCGCCGATCATGTTGACCGACAGCACGATCAGGCATAGCTGGATCGACGGGAAGACCACGATCCACCAGAGGCCGGAAAACAGGTACTGGTTCCCGATGCGAATGAGTGTCCCGAGTGAGGGTTGATCGGGCGGCATGCCGACACCAAGAAACGACAAGGTCGCCTCGGAAAGGATCGCAAGGCCGAAGTTCAAGGTGGCGGCGACCATGATTGGCGTCATGCAATTGGGCAGGATGTGATGCAGCATCACACGCCAGGATTTCACCCGGATCAACTTGGCCGCCTGCACGTATTCCTTTTTTGCTTCGACCATTGCCGAGGCTCGCACCGTCCGAGCATATTGCACCCATGACGGCACTGCGATGGCAAAAATCAGGATCGGTGCGGCCAGCACGTCTTTAAGTCCAGTTGGCAAAGAGGCTGTTGCGATGGCGGTGATCAGGATAGCGATCAGGATAAAGGGCATCGACAATAGCACGTCGCCCACCCGCATAATCACATTGTCGATCCAGCCGCCAAAGTAGCCAGCTATTAACCCCAGTGCGAGGCCTACGACGAGCGCCAGCATGACCGAAGCGAAGCCGATGATCAGCGAAATGCGAGAGCCGTACAGCACCGCCGAAAGGATGTCGCGGCCTTGCGTATCAGTTCCCAACAAATAGGGCCATTGACCGTCTACCTCCCAGATCGGTGGGATCTCGGAATTCCAGAGTTCCAGCATTGCCAAGTCATAGGGGTTCTGGGGGGTGATCCAAGGCGCGAGAAAGGCGGTCAGCGCCACCAGCGCCAGCAGTGTTGTGGCAAAGATCGCCGAGGGATGCGCGCAAAAGGAAAACCACAAGTCGCTCTCGCGCAACCGGGTCAACCGCGAGGGGCGTATCGGGGTGACAGTCGGGGTCAGGGGAAGTGTCTTTGACATGGAGGTCTCCGGTTCAGCCAGTGCCACGGGCAGTGTCATCGCGCAGCCGCGGATCAACCCAAGCGTATGTGATATCGACAAGCGTATTCAGAACGACGAAAATCAAGGAAACTATTAGCAGGTAAGCGGCCATCACCGGCAGATCGACGAAGGTCACCGCCTGTATGAAAAGCATGCCCATTCCGGGCCATTGAAACACCGTCTCGGTCACCAGCGCGAAGGCGATCAGGTTGCCGATCTGCATACCCGTCAGGGTGATAACCGGCATCAGGCAGTTGCGCAGCGCGTGGCGCCATTGCACCCGCCGTGTGGGTACGCCACGGGCGCGGGCGAATTTGATGTAGTCGGCGCGAAGGGTTTCCAGCATCTCGGCCCGCACCAGTCGCATCACCAGCGTCACTTGAAACGTCGAGAGAGAGACCGCCGGTAGGATAAGCGCGGCGCGGCCGGAAGGCGTGAGCAATCCGGTCGACCACCAGCCGATGTCCACCGTGTCACCGCGCCCAAAGGCGGGCAGCCAGCCCAGCGAAACGGAAAAGGCCAAGATCAGCAGGATGCCAACCACGAAACTCGGCAGCGAGACACCGATGATCGATCCCAGTTGCAACATGCTGGCCAATCGGCTGTCTCGATAAACTGCAGTTATCACCCCTGCAGGAATACCCACTACCAAAGAAATTACGGTCGCTACCAGAACCAGCTCGAATGTGGCTGGAAACCGCTCTTTGATCAGAACCATCACATCCTGTTGGTTGCGATAGGAAATTCCGAAATCGCCCTGCACCGCGTTTGTGACAAACCGGGTGTACTGAGTGACGAAGCCGTCGTTCAGGCCAAGCCGCTCGCGCAATTCGATACGGTCCTGCTGCGTGGCCTGTTCATTAACCATCATTTCGACGGGATCGCCGAAAAAACGAAAAATCACAAAGGCCAAAAGTGCCACCGCCAACATGACGAAGGCCGCATTGGTTATACGTTTCAGAAGAAAGGCAATCATTCCGGTCTCCAGTGCCAAGGCCGATAAAGTAGTGCGGACACCTCTTCATCTTGCCGAATAAACTCTCAGGGGGTCCGGGGGCTGAAATCCCCCGAACAGTCGGACCGCCAAAGGCGATCCGACGGCATTATCAGGAGCCGGATCCCATTTTAGCAAACCAGAGCCGTGGCTTGGCGTCCGGGAACAGCGGCATTTCGGCCACATCCTCGGTTACCGCCCAAGCCATCGGTTGTTGGTGAAGCGGGATCATGATCATCTCGTCCTTGACCATCTCCAGCGCCTGCGTTTGCAGCGCCAACCGTGCCTCGAGGTCAAGTTCGCTACCAGCCGCATCGATCAGCGCATCAAGCTCAGGGTAGGACCAGCCGCCCCAGTTGAAGACGCCGGCATTGCCGTCTTTGGAATGGAAAATCTGCAACAGCGGCGAATAGCTGTCGAGCAGTGGCAGGGTGGCCCAGCCCAGGGTGTAGACGTCTGTTTTGGCGTTGGTCCGTTTTGGCGATTGTACCGCCCGAGGTGCCACATCGAGCTTTGGTGCAAGCCCAATCCGCGACCACATCGAAGCGATGGCTTGGCAAAATTGCTCTTCGTTCACCAACCCGTCGCTGAGGCAGTTGAACTCGAATTCGAGCCCTTCAGGCACGCCGGCCTCGACCAACAAAGCTTTGGATGCCTCAGGATCATAGCCCGGCACCACGTCCAGTGCCTCGGTGTAGCCTGGGATCGGAGGCGCAACGGTGGCACCGGCGGTGCGGGATTTGCCGCGCATTACTTTCTGGTGGATCAGGTCGAGGTCAATCGCCTTGTATAAGGCCTCGCGTACGGATTTCTCCTTGAAGGGGTTGGCCTCTCCGGTGGTTAGCGTGTCGCGAAATGGAAAGCCGATCATCACAGTGCGCAGGTCAACGCCTTCCAGAACCTCAACATTCGGTAGAGCGGTAAGTCGCGGTAGATCCTGAACAGGTGCATCATTGGTAAAGCTGATTTCGCCCGATAGCAGCGCCGCGACGCGAGTCGCGGCGGAGTTTACCGGCGTCAGTTCGATCTTGTCGAGGTTGTGCTGCGGTTCGTCCCACCAATCAGCGTTGGTAACAAAGATGGTCTTGGCGTCGGGCTGGCGGCTTTCGACTATGAAAGGACCGGTGCCATTGGCGTTGTAGGTGGCATACCCTTCGGTCCCGGCCCCGACATCGGTTGGCATAAGCGCGTCGTTCTCAGTCAACCATTCAGCGTCGAAGATATGAATGTTGGTCAAATCGTTAAGGAGCAGCGGGTATGTGCCGTTCAGGGTAATGTCGAGGGTAAGGTCATCCACCACCTTGGAGCTAACATAGGCGGGCAAATTACCCTTAAGCGGTGATGTCTCGTGGCTCACGCGTGTAAGAGACGCCACAACGTCTTCGGCGGTGAAAGGGTTGCCATTGTGAAATGTCACTCCCTCGCGGAGCTTGAAGCGCCAAGTGATTTGATCGTCGAGAATTTCCCAGCTCTCCGCCAGAGCTGGCTCAATCTTGAGGTCCTTGTTGTAACGGACCAGGCCTTCGTAAACGTGATTAAGCACGTTGATCGTAAAACTGTCGCCAAAGGAGTAGGGGTCAAGCGAGCCGATATCGCGGTTGGCGCCCCATTTGAGCACGTTTTCGGCCTGCGCAGTGCCAGACAAAGTGGCAACTGCCACAGTAGCAAGCATGAGATGTCGAAGCTTCATGTTTCTGTACCTTTTTCCGTCGATTGTCTTTTGAAGAGAGTTAAATTGGATACGATGTGATTGAGGTGGCACATCGAATGCTTCGAATCAACTGTATTGTATCCAATTGACTGTCTTAATTGTATTCGATAGTAATTGTGCGAATTTTACAGGCAGAGCAGACCATGACTGAAAACAAAACGACGCTGACTGACGCGGTGCATGACCTGCTGCGGAAGGCGATTATCGAACAGGCGTTAAAGCCGGGCATGCGACTGCCCGAGGATACGGTAGGCGATCAATTTGGCGTTTCGCGCACCATAGTGCGCCACGCACTGGTGCGGCTGGAGCACGAAGGGCTGGTGGTCACCCGTCGCAACCGAGGTGCTTTTGTGGCGGAACCCACCCGGGACGAGGCAAAGCATGTCTTTGAGGTTCGTCGCTGCTTGGAGAACGACGTGATCCGCATACTTTGCCAGCGTATTCCTGACAGTGGCTATGAACGACTGGAAGCCCATGTGCGCCAGGAACAAGCCGTGAAAGGCAAAGATGGTCCGGTATCGATTCGCCTTGCTGGTGAGTTCCACATGCTGTTGGCCGAGCTGACGGGCAACCCGGTGCTCAAGCGCTACGTGTCGGAAGTTGTGCTGCTATGTTCGCTGATCATGTCGCTTTATGCTCGCAGCCATTCTTCGGAATGCGCTGTAGATGAACATTCCCAGATTATCGAGGCGATTCGAACCGGCGACGCGCCACGTGCCATTAAGATCATGGAGCACCATCTTGGTGCTGTTGCTACCCGAGCCGAGCTTTCAGACAAGACAGACAGTATCCAATCTATTCTTTCACATTACGGCAAGGAATTGGCCCAATGACCCTTAGCAACGGCTACCATGCCTTCGATTTCGCTGATCTTTCAGCCCGCGAGGCATACAAGGTGATGATCGGTACCATCGTTCCCCGCCCGATTGCTTGGGTCACCACGGTCTCGCCCGAAGGGGTGGTAAATGCGGCACCCTATTCCTTCTTCAACTGTCTGTCTGCTGATCCGCCGATCCTCGCTTTAGGCGTCGAAAACAAGCCCGACCGCAGCTTCAAAGACACGGCCTACAACATTCGGATGACAGAATGCTTCACCGTGAATATTGTGGATCGCGTCAATGTAGAAACGATGGCAGCAACGGCAGCTGGGTTCGCTTCAGAGGTGGACGAGTTGGAAATGTCCGGACTGACGGCCGTCGCTGGCGAGAAGGTCATATGCCCCCGCATTGCTGAGGCACCGGTCGCTTTTGAGTGCGAACGCTACCTTGGTATTGCGGTCAGTTCCGCTCGTGAAATTATCCTCGGGCGGATTGTTCGGGCGCACATCCGCGAAGACATTATCGATCCGGTCACCTTTCATTCGGACTACAAGAAGCTCGACGCCTTGGGGCGGATGGGTGGGGACGGCTATTCAGGCACATTTGATTACTTTGACCTACCGACGCCTTCCGCCGAGGCAGTACGTCGTGCGCGAGAGAAAAAGGTCTTATCTGGCCATAGCTAAAGCAAACAATAGGCGAAGACGTCAAATGGTGTCGCAGCAATTTGGCGAGTTCTTCAAGGCAGTCAATGCGACGTAAGCGCTTTGGCAAGCTGCCGGTGCTATTGATGCAAGCGATGAATTGAATTGTCGATTAGAAATCGACAATTCAAGCATTCTTGGCTTGACCATTCTAACGTGTACTCATTCATTCCTTTGCCATTAACAAAATATGTGAATGAGCAAGTGTTTCCGACCGGATCTTTGCCTTTGAAGAAGCTGAACCCGTCAACGAAGCTCTCTTCAAACTCGTCGCCTTTGAAATCGAACCATTCTCGATCGAATGCGAACATGGCAAGTCCAACTTGGATATACGATTCCAATTTGCTGTGAAGCCAAAACGGTTTCATTCCGATCACCTGAATGTGGGGAACCCAAGCTCGAGCGGATTTAATTCGATGTTCAGATGCAATTGCCCATCCGACCCTACATCAGCCTCTATCTCTGAACAGGTAGATAAAGCTGGGTCGGCGGGCTTCATGAACCCTTTTGAGGCTGCACTGATGTCAACCAATTCTGTCATAGGAGTATCTTGGCATCAAACGGTATGACAGCCATAGAGGACCAGGCTTCCAAGCGTATGCCCTGATGTTGAATGGTCGACAAATGAAAGCTGAACAACAGCGATGCTCCTGCGCCGGGGGGTGGCTTTGGGCCGTCTCCCCTCCGTAAAAGGGCGATGCTGCGACAGCAAATAGCGTCAATCTCGGTGCGGTCGGTTTGGGCTCGTAGCGGACCTTGGCTGCGTTGCAGCATCCTGTGATATGTAGGTTCGGTCAACGTGGGGTTGTCGATGTGGGAGGGCATGGTGGATCGGAGGATCAGTCATGGAAACACCAAACTTACCTGCCATTTGCGCGCTACGCCCCGCTTGGAACAAGGGCCGCATAGTCGGTCAAAAACGCCCATTGAAGCCAAAGCACGTGTGGGCAATCAGGGTTAGGCTTGAGCTTGCCGAGAAACACCGCGATCTCGCGCTGTTCAATCTGGCCATCGACAGCAAATTGCGCGGCTGCGACTTGGTCAAAATGAAAGTGGTCGATGTCATGGCATCCGGTCAGATCAAAGAGAGGGCGTCAGTGTTACAAAGTAAAACCCAAAAACCGGTGCGCTTCGAGATCTCCGAAGGGACCAGAGCTTCGCTCACGAAGTGGATGGAAGATCCGCTGATGGTCGGGTCCGAGTATCTCTGGCCTGGCCGCTTCCACGAGCGTTTGCACATCTCAACCCGCCAGTATGCTCGGATCGTTCGGGACTGGGTTTCCTCGATTGGCTTGGAAGTGACGGCATATGGAACCCATTCAATGCGACGCACGAAAGTTACCCAAATATACAAGAAGACTGGAAACTTGCGGGCGGTTCAGCTGCTGTTGGGTCATACCAAGATGGACAGCACGGTGCGCTATCTCGGCGTAGAGTTGGAAGATGCCCTCGCTATCGCTGAAGTCATTGAAATCTAAACAATTGGGCCGTCTTCACGGACGGCCCATAGCGGACCTTGAGCAATGTGTCCAAATGCTGCGGTCGTAGCCCACATTGCTGCCATTCGCTGCGAAAGCATAATCGGCGTCCAAGCCAACTCACAGTTCGCGGACCTTTTTGCCGTTCTCTGCACCTGATTGTTAAATGCTGTAACCACGGATGCTCCGAGAGTTGGGCGGACAACCCAAATTCACCGAGAAAGCGACTTGCGAAACCCAATTCAATGTAAGCCGATGGAGTTGATGTACTGATACAAAAATGGAGGCACTAAATGGTCTCAGCGCGGGCTGCATTAGCCGCGCGCCTGAAGCATGCGATGGCTACCAAGACGGACGCGTCAGGCCTTAGCAACCTAAAAACGGCCTCAAGCTTCCGGATTGGTATCGTTTGGCCATGTCCGAGAGCGGAATGGCCGAGATCTTTGACGCCATTCCAGCGCAGCCGAACCGTTCAAACCGGTCGAAACAGACCGCCGACATCGCTTCCACGCCCGGTGCCAGGTATTTGCGCGGATCGAACTGACCCTTGTCCTCTGCCAGCACCTTGCGGATCGCGCCAGTCAAAGCCATTCGCAGGTCTGTGTCGATGTTGACCTTGCGCACCCCGTGCTTGATGCCCAGTTCGATCTCTTCCAGGGGCACGCCCCAGGTGGGGGCCATTTCCCCGCCGTACCGGTTGATGATTTCCTGCAGTTCCTGCGGAACAGAGGAGGAGCCGTGCATTACCAGGTGGGTGTCCGGCAACTTGCCGTGGATCTTCTTGAGCGCGTCCATGGCGAGGATATCGCCATCAGGCTTACGGGTGAACTTGTAGGCTCCGTGGCTGGTTCCGATGGCGACGGCCAGGGCGTCGACCTCGGTGCGACGCACGAACTCCGCGGCTTCGTCGGCATCCGTCACCAGCTGTTCCCGGCTCAGTTCGCCCTCGAATCCGTGACCATCTTCCGCCTCGCCTTTCCCGGTTTCCAGTGAGCCCAGATGCCCGATCTCTCCCTCGATCGATGCGCCGACCAGGTGGGCCATCTCGCTGACCTTGGCCGTGACGGTGGCGTTGTATTCGAAGTCCGTGGGCGTCGTGCCGTCCTCGCTCAGGGATCCGTCCATCATCACCGAGGAGAAGCCGTTCATCAGGGCCGACAGGCAGGTTTGCGGCGAATTGCCGTGATCTTGGTGCATGCAGATCGGCAGGTGCGGGTACATCTCGATCGCCGCGCGGATCAGGTGGCCAAGAACGATGTCGTTGGCGAATGCCCTCGCACCACGGCTGGCCTGCATAATGACCGGGCTGTCGGCCTTGTCCGCCGCCTGCATGATGGCCAGCATCTGTTCCATGTTGTTGACGTTGAAAGCCGGCAGGCCGTAGCCGTTCTCGGCGGCGTGATCGAGCAGTTGGCGTAGGGATATCAGGGGCATGGGGGCTCCTTTCTGGCGCAGTGCGCCAGTTGCGGTAGTTGGTTGAAAGGACGCGTGGGTCAGGCGTCGCGGTGGTATCGGTCCAGTACGGCGACTTCTTCCCGTGACCCGAGGATCACGGGCACACGTTGATGGTGCGACGTGGGCTGCAGGTCCAGAATGCGGTCCGAACCGGTCGTGGCCGCGCCGCCGGCCTGTTCGACGATCAGCGCCATCGGATTGGCCTCGTACATCAGCCGCAGCTTGCCGCCGGCATCGGCGTTTCCGGCGTCTCGTGGATAGAGGAAAACGCCGCCGCGGGTCAGGATCCGGTGCACCTCGGCCACCATCGAGGCCGTCCAGCGCATGTTGAAGGTCTTGCCGCGCGGGCCTTCCTTTCCCCGGATGCATTCGTCGAAATAGCGTTTCACCGGTGTCTCCCAGAGCGTGTAGCGAGACGCGTTGATGGCGAATTCACTGGTGGATTCGGGGATCACCATGTCGGGAAAAGTTAGGCGGAATTCGCCGGTGCCCTGCTGGTGGGTGAAGCCGTTGACGCCGTTGCCGGTGGTCACGACCAGCGCGGTCGAGGGACCGTAGACGGAATATCCGGCGCTGATCTGTTCGGATCCGGCGCGCAGCACCGATCGGTCGTCGGTGGCGTCGATCGCGGTCGGTAGCTGCGATATCGAGAAGATCGATCCGACGGAGAGATTGACGTCGAGGTTCGAAGAGCCGTCCAGCGGGTCGAAATAGACGAGGTAGTCGCCGGCCTGCGGCTGGTCCTTCAGCCAGTAGACCTCGTCGACCTCTTCGGACACCAGCGCCGCGACCCGTTTGCAGTTCGAACAATGCCGAACGAATACCTCGTTGGCGATCACGTCGAGCTGTTTCTGGGTCTCGCCCTGCACGTTTGTCGCGTCAGTAGCACCAAGCCGGCCGGCAAAGGCGCCGCCGCGGATCTGGTGAGAGATGATGCGGCAGGAGGTCGCGATTTCCTCCAACAGGAAGATCAGGTCCTTGTCCAGCTGGTGCTGGCTGTGTTCCGACATCAGGAATTCGCGGAAGGTGATCTGTTGGGCGCTCATGGCAGGTATCCTGTTTCGGAGGTGTGTGCGGGCTACCGATTACCGGATGGCCGGTTTTTCAGCCAGCCAAGGGTGTCGTCAGTGTTTCCTGCGGGTTTGTATTCGGCACCGAGCGGGGCGGTGTAGCCGAGGTCGGATATGACCCAGAAAACATGGTCGTAGTTGATCTCACCATGATCCGGGGCGCCGCGATCCGGTACCGAGGCGAACTGGATATGCCCGATCGACGGCAGCAGCGCCGCGATCCTGTGGGTCAGGTCGCCCTCCATCAGTTGCACGTGGTAGCAGTCGAACATCAGCTTCAGGTTGGGCGCGCCAACCGCCTCGATGATCGCCAGCGCCTGATCGGTCGTCGCCAGGAAATAGCCCGGCGCGTCGTATTTGTTCAGCGGTTCGACCAGGATCGTGATGCCGTGGGGGGCGGCCTGGTCGCAGGCGTATTGCAGATTCGCGACAAAGGTGCGCCGGGCCGCGTCCCCCGCGGCAAACCCCGCCATGACATGGATGTTCGGCGTGTCGATGGCGGTGGCATAGGCGATGGCCTCGTCGATGGCCTCCCGCGCCTCGGCTTCGCGGCCGGGGATGGCCGACAGCCCATTGTCACCGGCGCCGACATCGCCGCGCCGGGTGTTGAGGCCCAGCATCCGCAGGCCGGTCTCATCCAGGGCGGCCTTCACCTCGTCGGCGGGGATGACATAAGGCCAGTGGCATTCCACGGCGTCGAAGCCGGCCGCCCTGGCGGCGCGGATGGCCTCGGGCAGCGGTCGGTCGTTCCACAGGAACCCCAGGTTGGCAGAGAACTTCATGTGTCCCACTCCACGTCGAATTTGGTGATCAGCGCCCGGACCTGCGCCTCGGTCAGGGCGCGCGGGTTCATCCCGCGCGTCAGCATCGCCAGCCGCGCGGTGTCTTCGAGCTCCTCGATGGCGTTGCAGGCGGCCTCGACATCCTTGCCGGCCACGACGGGGCCGTGATTGGCCAGCATGACCGCGCTGCGTTTGCCGGCAAGCCCGCGCACGGCCTCGCCCATCGCCGGGTCGCCGGGCAGGAAGAACGGCAGGAGCTTGACGCGGCCCAGCTTCATGATCCCGTAAGGTGTCAGCGGCGGGAGGAAGTTATCCTCGTCCACGTCCGGCATCATCGACAGCGCGACCGAGTGGCAGGAATGCAGATGCACCACCGCGCCCGCCGTGCTGCGGGTGTCGTAGAAGGCGGAATGCAGCGGCATTTCCTTGGTGGGCCTGTCGCCATCCACGTGGTTGCCCGCCGCATCGAAGCGGCTGAGCCGGGCGGGATCGAGCCGCCCGAAGCTGGTGCCGGTGGGACTGACCAGCAGGCCGCCGTCCTCGGTCCGGGCCGAGATGTTGCCGGTGCTGCCGCCGGTCAGACCGCGGTCGAACATGGATTTCGCCAGCAGGCAGATCTGTTCGCGCAAGCGCGCCTCTGCGCTCATGACCCCAGCCTTTCCTGCGCATCGGAAAAGAAGGTCTCGGTGCCGAAGTTGCCGGACTTCAGGGTCAGTGCGATCTGATGGCCGTCCGACTGGCAATAGGTCCAGGGCACGCCCGGCGCGATCTCGGTGCCGATGTCAAGCTGACTGACGCCGAGTGCCTTTGTGACCGCGCCCGAGGTCTCGCCGCCGGCGACGATCACCCGCCGTGCGCCCCTGTCGCGCGCCGCGACCGCGCAGGTCGAGAGCGTCGCCTCGACGATTTCGCCCGCGCCGGCAATCCCCAGCTTTTCCTGCGCCGCGCGCACGCTGTCGGGGTTGGCCGTGGCGTAGATCAGCGGGGCCTTGTCCAGGTCTTGCTGCGCCAGCCAGTCGAGCGCCTCTTGCGGGCCGTGTTCGGCCAGGGCGAGAGGGTCCAGCTGGAAGGCGGGCACGCCGCGGCTGGTGTAGTCCGCCACCTGCTTGTTGGTCATCGCCGAGCAACTGCCCGAGAGCACGATGGTGCCGGTGTCCAGCCTCGGCGCCTCGGCCCTGGGCGCATCCGCCGACAGCGTGCCATCGGCCAGGTAAAGCGCCGGCAGCGGCATGGCCACGGCGCTGCCGCCGGTCATCAGGGGCATGTCGCGGCAGGCCTCGGCGATCACCGCGAGGTCTTCGTTGGCCACGGCATCGACCACAACATGCGCCACGCCCTGCGCCTTCAGCGCCTCCAGTTCCGCCCGCAGCGCCTGCGGCCCGCGCGCCACCGTCAGCCGGTCCGCCAGACCCACGGGGCGCGTCACCTGCGGTTCCAGCAGCCGCACCAGGTTGCTGTCGCGCATGGGCGTCAGCGGGTGATCCTTCATCGGGCTTTCCGCCAGCGGCTGACGGCCGACAAAGAGATTGCCCATGAAGATCGACCGCCCGTTTTCCGGGAAGGCCGGGCAATAGATCGTCTGGTCGGTGCCCAGGTCCGCCATCAGCGCCTCGGCCACGGGGCCGATATTGCCCTCGGCCGTCGAGTCGAAGGTCGAGCAATATTTCCAGAAGAACCGCCGCGCCCCCGCTGCCTGAAGCCATTTCAGCGCAGCGCGGGTCTCGGCCACGGCCTCCCCCACCGGGGCGGTGCGCGATTTCAGCGCGATCACCTCGAAGGCGGCCGGATCGGCGGGGGGCTCGGACGGCACCCCGATGCGCAGCGACACGCGCACGCCACTGCGGGCCAAGAGGCCCGCCAGGTCGGTCGCCCCGGTAAAATCATCGGCGATACAGCCAAGAGCGGTGGTCATGTGTCGTCTCCCGGCAATGTCAGCCCGGCGTTGCGGGCATAGACCTTGGCCACGGCGGCATCGTCTTCCGAACCCAGCCCCATGCCCGCGGCAGCAAGGAACTGCTGCATCGCGGCGGCGGTGATCGGGGCGCTGAACTGCGCCGACTTGGCGATGTCCAGAACGATGCCCAGGTCCTTGGGCCAGATATTGACCGAGCTGAGCGGCCTGTAGTCGCCGGCCACGATATGCGGCGCGCGGTTTTCCAGCATCCAGCTGGTGCCGGCGCACTTGCTGATCACCTCGACGAATTTCTCCGGGGTGACGCCCTGGGTCATGCCGAAGGTCAGGGCCTCGGCCATGGCGGCGATATGCACCCCGGCCAAGAGCTGGTTGACCGCCTTCATGGCGCTACCCGCCCCGGCTTCGTCGCCAAGCTCGAACACCGTCTGGGCGATGCTGTCCAAAAGCGGCCGGGCGGCGGCAAAGGCATCGGGCGTGCCTGAGGCCATGATCGACAGCTGCCCGCTGGCGGACTTGGCCGCGCCGCCCGAGATCGGCGCATCAAGATAGTGGACACCGCTTGCGCTGCAGCGCGCCGCCATGTCCCGGGCAAAGGCCGGGGGCACGGTGGCACAGGCCAGAACCACCGATCCGGGCTTCAGCCGGGCCACGATGCCGTCCTCCCCGAACAGCACGCTTTCGGTCTGGGCGGCGTTCAGCACGACGACGGCGACTGCGTCCAACTCTTCCGCGGCCTCGGTCAGGGCGCTGCCTTGCCCCCCCTCTGCCTGGAGACGGGCCACCTGGTCGGGGTTGATATCCCCGCCCCATACCTTGTGCCCGCCACGTAGCGCCGATGCGGCCATTCCGTATCCCATCGAGCCCAGGCCGATGACGGCGACGTTCTTGCTTTCAATAGTCATGTTCAGTCTCCTTTGACCCATTCGGGCAGCCACAGGGCAACGTCGGGGAAAAACAGGACGATGGCCAGTGCCACGACCTGGATACAGATGAAGGGGATCAGCGCGCGGAAGATCTCCGACAGGCTCATGTCCTTGGGCGCCACCGACTTCAGATAGAAGGCGGCCGGGCCGAAGGGCGGCGAGAGATAGCTGACCTGCATGTTCATGGCGAAGAGGATGCCGAACCAGACCGGATCCATGCCCAGCTTGATGATGATCGGCACGAAGATCGGCATTGTCAGAAGCGCGATCCCGATCCAGTCCATGAAGAGTCCGAGCACCACGAGGATACCCATCATGATCAGCACGATGACCATAGGCGAGGCACCGCTGTCGAGGATAGTGCTTTCGATGAAACGGTTGCCGCCCATCAGGTTATAGACACCCACCAGAGCCGCCGCACCGAGACCGATCCAGATGATCATGCCGCAGGTCTCGAGCGTCTGTTTCAGACTGTCGCGGATCAGCTCCCAAGTTACTTCGCGCCGGATCGCTGCCGACAGGAACACGCCGACCACGCCCATCGCCGCGGCCTCGGTCACCGAGGCGATGCCGCCGTAAATCGAACCGAGAACTGTTACCGCCACGCCGACCGGCAGGATCACGCCACGCATCTTGCGCAGTTTTTCCGACATCGGAATGTCCAGTTCTTCGTCCGAGATCGGCGGACCCATCTCGGGGTTGGCGTAGCAGCGTATGAGGATGTAGATGATGTAGAAAGACGCCAGCATGAGCCCGGGTGTCACGGTGGCGAGGAACAAATCGCCAATCGAGACACTGGCGGTCAGCCCGTAGACGATCAGCACGATGGACGGCGGGATCATCGTGCCCAGCGAGCCGCCGGCGCAGACGGTGCCGATGGCCAGCGCCCGGTTGTATCCAAGCCGGAGCATCTGGGGCAGTGCGATCAGGCCCAACAGCACGATCTCGCCACCGATGATGCCGGAAATCGCCGCAAGGAAGACCGCCGCGACAAGCGTCTGAACAGCGACACCGCCCTTAATCCGGCCTGCGATCAGGCGCATCGCATCATAGAGGTCACGCGCCATGCCCGACCGGTCCAGCAGCGAGGCCATCAGCACAAACATCGGAATGGCGACAAGGACGTATTCGTTGACGAAGGAATAGATCCGCGACGACACCAGCGGCACGCCCATCGGCCCGAACCAGGCGATGGTGAACAGGATTGCAATCAACCCGGTCACGAAGGCAAGCGGGATGCCGGTCAGGATCAGGATCATGATCGAACCCACAAGCAGGAACGATCCTGACTGAATTCCCAGGTCCCGTCCTTGGGAGAACAGCAGGTAGCCACCGATGACCAAGATGCCAAAGACGATCCCGATGGCAGCAAGGGCAAACTTGCTCGGCGCCTCTCCGGCGCTTTGACGGAAGCCTGTGCCTTTCCAGGCGGTCCAGATATGGCCGACCGACTGCACCGCCAGCACGATCGAAGTGATCAGGAGCATCATCTTGATGATGGCGGGCGTTATCGGGTTCCAAGCCGAACCGGACCGCTCAAGTCGTATATCACCCTGTGGAGTCCACCAGGATTTCTCGACCATGGTGTAGGCCGCATAGGCAATCGCCACGGCAAAGAAGAGCGCAAGCAGACCGTTTACGATATCCAGCAGCCGCCGCGTTCCGCCACTGGTGTTGAAATAGATCAGCCCAATGCGAATATGCTTGTCGGCTGCAAGACACTGCATGCCACCGTAGAGGTAACAGGCCGCGATCAGCGCGATCACGGTTTCATGCGCCCAGATCGTCGGAGCGTTAAAGAAATATCGCATGATGATCTCGTAGATCGAGATCACCGTTGCAATGGCGAACAGGAAACTGAAGGCGGTGCCAACCGTGACAATGCCACGGTCCAGCGCGTTCTGGGGGCCGGCGCTGTCTTCGTCATGGGCCTTTTTGAGCGCCTCGAGCTGCGCTTCGATTTCGGCTTCGGTCATCGCCGCGTCATGTTGTGCCATTGTCCCCTCCCGGAACGTGAGCTGGATGGTGTGAAAAGAAGGGGCCGAGGCCGGCCCCTTCGGTGTTGCCAGCAGGCGGCAATCACTCGGCCAGAAGGCCTTTTTCGGTCAGGTAGGCGGTTACGCTCTCATAGGCTTTGCCCGCCATTTCCGAGCGTGCTGCCCAGTTGGCCCATTGCGACTTGGCAATGCCGCGGAACTTGGCGCGCTCTTCGTCCGACCAGTTGATCACGGTGATATCCGGATCGGCTTGGGCTTCGGCCACAGCGACCTCGTTCTGGGCATCGAGCTGCGCGATCATGTCCCTTGCAAAAACCGAGACCGACTCGTTCAGAATAGTCTGAAGGTCTTCCGGCAGCCCATCGTAGATCGCCTTGTTCAGGGACACCTCGATCACCGGCATGGAGTGGAACCCGGGATAGAGCGGGTATTTGGCGAATTCATGCATGCCCTGGGCGTGGTTGGTCGAGAACACTGTATAGTCGGCCGCGTCGATCACGCCCTTTTCCAGCGCGGTATAGACCTCGGAACCGGGCAGGTTCACTGGCGCTGCACCGGCGGCGGCAAACACCTCCTGAACCATGCCTTCGGGCGCGCGCATCTTGATGCCCTTGAGGTCATCGACACCGTGGATCGGTTTGGTCGACAGGAAGGCCTCGACCCCGGTCGCCGATGCACCGAGGAACTGCAGCCCGTAGGGGTTCACCAGCTCGTTGAAAAGCTCTTTGCCGCCGCCGTTCTCCATGTAGTCGAACATCTGCTCGGGTGCCGACCATGCGCCGACGAGGTTGCCAAGCATGGCAAAGGCCGGGTCCTTGCCGGAGAAATACGACGGGTCGGTGATGTGGCCCTGCAGGATGCCTGCGCCCACCGCGTCGAGGGTTTCGTTGTGCGCCACGACGGTGCCGACCGGCACGACGGTGATCTCGATCCGACCGTCGGACAGCTCGTTGACGCGGTCGGCCCAGGCCTCCTCGATCGGGAAGAAGTTGTCGCCGGCCTGCGCCGAGGTCTGGAACGTCCACTGGTACTCTTGCGCCAGAGCGGTGCTGGCCATCAGAGACGTGGCGGCGACGAGGCCGCCAAGAAGTGCGGATTTCAAAGTGTAAGCAGTCATGTTTCCTCCCGTCAGAACCCCTCGGGGCACTGGTCCGTTAAAAGTCGCGATCTCTGCGAGATCGCGCGGTCTGACCGGCTAAGCGTCGGGCCGGTATCGAAACCGGTATCGGTACCGTTATTGATACCACTGCCATGTGCTGCCATGGTGAGTCAACACTTGGTTTCGGCACCTCGAGACAGAGCGGTGGGATTTGAGACCCGGATCAGGTATGGGATCGACCTGTGAGGGAGCGGTAAGCATATGAAAAAAAGAAAAACCTTGGTGGATGTCGCCGCCGCTGCCGGAGTCAGCAAAATGACGGCCTCACGCGCGCTTCGGGGCGACAAGGACGTGTCAGATGCCAATGTCGAGAAGGTGAAACGTGCCGCACGCGAGATCGGCTACTACGGGAATCACCTCGCCGCGTCGCTGTCCAGCAAGCGCACCGATCTGATCGGGGTAGTCGTCCCCAGCCTGTCCAACATCGTCTTTCCGCAGGTCATGTCCGGGGTGACTGACGCCCTGAAGGGGTCCACGCTGCAACCGGTGTTCGGCGTGACCGACTACGATCCCGAGGCAGAATACGACATCATCCGCAACATGCTGTCATGGCGTCCTGCTGGGCTGATCGTCGCCGGGCTGGACCAGCCGGACGATACGCGGAGCTTGCTGGCCGACGCCGGTATTCCCATCGTCCAGATAATGGATTGCGATGGCGACCCGGTGGATGCCTGTGTCGGGTTCTCGCAGACCGGGGCCGGGCGTGACATGGCGACCGCACTTCTTGCGACGGGCCGATGGCGTTTCGGATATGTCGGACGCAACCTCGACAAGGATCTCAGGGCCGCCAAGCGAAAGAAAGGCTTCCAAGACGCGTTGCGCGACCAGGGCCTCGATTTCATCGACACAATCGACGGGTCCCACCTGGAGAGCGATGAGGCCACGCTATCGGCCATCGCCTGCGGGCGCTTTATGACGGCCGACCTGTTGGCCCGTCAACCGGACCTCGATTGCATCCATTTCTCCAACGACGACCTCGCCTTTGGCGGGTTGTGCCATTGTATCGCCGCGAACATCGACGTTCCGGGCACGGTCGCTCTTTCAGGGTTCAACGGGCTGGGCCTCCTTGATGGGTTCCCCGGAAAGATCGCCACGTCCCGCACCGCCCGCCGCGAGATCGGCGAGACGGCCGCCAGGGTCATTCTGGAGACAATCGAGGGCACTAAAACTGAGAGTGACAAAATCCACATTCTCACCCCAACCATCTCGCTCGGAGATTTGGCCGTGACTGCGGAATGAACGGATTTGTCAGCAACAAATCTCGGCCCATTGGCTTGCATACTCCGCCCACCGATCGGTTTCCGGCTTCTGGGAGACCAATGAAGATCCAGCCGCGTTCTGAGAGATCACCGAGCCGCTGACCAGCAGCGCTGCGCCCTGGCTCGTGCCGGTTGCGCTGACCATCGGGGCTACGTAGCAGCCTGTCGCGGCCGAAAGCATCTGCAGATAGACGCTGTTCTTTGCAAACGGCCCTTCAACGATGATCGAGCCGCGATGTCCGACAAGTTCGAGGCAACGTCTGGTCACCAATGCAAGATAGAAGGCGACCGCAACCCCGCGTTCAGCGTTTCCAATCCGGGGTTCCGGGCCGACCCAGCGGGAGGTGCAGCCACGATTGGGGCCGGTTTCAGGCACCACTGCTGGGGTCAGCATCCGGACGCTGATGAGGGCGCGGAGAAGACTCGTAACCGCCGTGTGCGGAGAAGGCAGGCAGAATGAGCATGCTGTTTCCGCAAATTGCGTTACACTCGGATGAAACGCCCATGTCGTGGGCATCGCGTCAGGCGGCCTTCCATACAGGAGGTCGCGTGGTGCCATTCCTAAATGACTTTGGTGTCCCCGTCGCCGATCTGGCGCGCGGCCAGCGTGAGGCTGCTGAACGTTTGTGTGAGGTCGCCGGTCACGAACTTGCTCCCGTTGCCCAGAACATGATCATGAAGGTCGGAAACCGCCGGTTACAACTTCGGGGGCATGAGTTCTCTGCAGAGTTTACGACAGGTGTAGTCACGCGTTTCTGCCCGCTGTGCCTGGAGGATGATGCCGAGGATGCCGAAGATGCGGATACGGCCATGCGCCACCGCGTCCTTTGGCGGCTCGCACCCTTCCGGACATGTCCGGTCCATAATCTTCCATTGCAGGATTTCCGGCATGGAAAATGGAGCGACATGTTTCACGAACTGCAGGCCATGCCAGAGGCGATCGCTGAGGCACGGGCGACTGTAGAAGACTGGTCCCAGCGTAAGCCATCACCAATGCAAATTTACGTCGAGCAGCGGCTCATGGGCGCGTCTGTCGCGCCATGGCTTGACCGGCAAGGTATTGACCAAGTCTGCCGCGCTGCCGAAATGCTCGGTGGACTTCAACTCTTTGGCCCTAACCAAAAGGCGGCAAATATGACGCAGGATATGTGGGACGCTGCAGCGCGTTCCGCATGGCCTTTGCTGGAAAACGGCCCGGAGAATGTACGGGATTTTCTGCAGCACACGCTTGCCAGCCGTCTGCGCCAGAATGGCCATCCCAGCCCGCGCAACGCATTCGGTATGCTCCATGGGTGGCTGGCAGCCAGTCGAATTTCGAAAGACCCCGGGCCAATTCGAGAAATTCTTCGAGAGGTCATTATCGAAAGTGTTCCTCTTATTCCTGGCCAAATGCTCATGGGCGCGCCGGTTACCGAACCTCGTCTTGCTAGCGTTTCCTCCATTGCGAAAGCCGAAGGGATGCACTCGAAAACGCTTACGAATGTGCTGCGCGGTGCAGGCCTGATCGGCACGTATGCCGAACTCAAAGCGGCGGGAAACGTGGTTGCCGATTACACGAAAGCCAAAACCCTGATCGATCTTGTGAAACACGCCGTCCCAGTCACGCAGGTCCCAGATATGCTCACCACCTCGCGACCTGTGGTTGCCGAATTGATCGCGATGAAGCAGTTGGCCAGAATAAAGGAGCATGGTCAGCTAAAGAGCAAACTCGGAAAGGCAATCGATGGTAGGTCGATTCATCGTGTCCGCACTTTTGTTGAGAAGGTCGGTGAACCTGTGAGCAAGGCCCCCGAGCAATATGTGCCTCTGGCTAAGGCCGCTGAAAGATGTCGGATCACAATGCGTGTCATCCTCGAACTGCTGCTCCACCACCATCTGAAGAACGTTTGTCGTCTCCGAGGGCATCATGGATTCGAAGCCGTCTTGGTATCTCTGGCTGAAATCAAGGCCGCGGGTCTGTGTGGTGTTGCTTCGAGTCAGCGTTCAAAACCCTCACCGAACCCGCTTCACTTGCGTCTCGCGATAACGGTCACGCAAATCCAGCGCGCTTTGCCTGTGTCATCAGTTCGGTGACCCTCTCGGCATTGTTTGCCGCGACTTGTCCGTCTGCGTTCAAGCGGTTGTTCTCGAATCCGATCCGGGTCTTGCCGCCGTGGCGCATGGCCTCGATCAGGCAGGCGGTTTCTTGAGGCCCGAAGGCGCAGGCGGCCCAGTCTGCGTCCGGCAAGGCCGATTTTAGCCTTTGTGCCAGTGCTGCGACTTCCGCGGGTGTGCTGGTTTGGCCGCTGGTATAGCGCCCCAGGACGATCAGGGTCTTCAGCCCGTCGCGGGGGACATCGCCTTGTGCGACAAGCCGGGCAAGATGGGTAATATCCGCGGCGTCATAGAGAATGTGTTGAACGTCGATCATCGCTTCGGCGCACATGGCAAAGAACCGTCGGGTGACGGCATTCTCTTGATTGGCCGTGATTTCGCGCAGCGCGACCGACACGGCGCGAGGTTTCAGGGTTTCGACCAGATGGCGTTGTTGAGCGGGGGTAAAGCTGCCCGCGGCCTCGCTGGTGATCTGAACATATAGATCAGGGACGCGCTGGCCGAGCTCGCTCAGAAGCTCGGCATAAAGCCCGAGGTCCAGAACATGCCGTTGCTCGGTATCGCGCACGTGGGCATGCAGGCCATCGGCACCCGCAGCATGGCAGGCCAGCGCGCAGGCGACCGTCTCTTCTATGGTGACGGGGAGGGCGGGGTGATCCGCCTTGGTCAGCCGCGCCCCATTCGGCGCGACCATAAATCTGGGCAATGCGGTCATGCGGCAAGCGCCTTGTCGATGGCCGTTGATAGCTTGCCCACCAGCTCATCGATCTGCGCGTCCTCGATGATAAACGGCGGCGCGAGCAGCACGTGGTCGCCATATTGGCCATCGATTGTGCCAGACATCGGATAGCAGATCAGGCCGGCGGCAAAGGCCTCCTTCTTGATCCGCGCGGCGAGGCCACGGGACGGATCGAATGGTGCTTTGGTGCTGCGGTCGGCAACCAGTTCGATCCCGCGGAACAACCCGCGCCCGCGAATATCGCC
>Ga0115012_10000435_pt1 | contig 23514 bp, 20 predicted proteins | sample TroAtlMetagenome_FD_88706 | JGI IMG/M metagenome (GOLD analysis project Ga0115012, IMG submission 88706) | Marine eukaryotic phytoplankton communities from Atlantic Ocean - Tropical Atlantic ANT10 Metagenome | ecosystem: Environmental > Aquatic > Marine > Oceanic | place: Tropical Atlantic...
GTACTGAGTTAATGGTCTCTATAAGTGATAATGGTGTAATGATTGATAATGCTATGGTTACTGTAGCTGATATTATGGCTGACAATGGTGTTGTTCACGTTATTGATGCTGTATTAATTCCAGAAAATAACTCATCAATTAATAACTATATAAATATAGATAATGACAAGTACTTATATACTATTGATTTAACTGGAAGAATTATCAAAAACAATAAAAATGGCATACAAATTGATATATATCAATCAGGAAAGACAATTAAAAAATCAATAAATAGATAAATAATGAATTTAGCCCCATGAAACAATTGCATTTGGGGTAATACATGCATGGTTTCACAACCATTTATGGGGCTATTCACAAATAAGTAAAATTAAATAAATAATAAAATTAGCCCCATGTATCCATTGCATTTGGGGGTAATACTGCAAGACTTAAAGTGTGGGGCTAGTTTTTTAAATAAAGAAAAATGAAAAAAATATTCATAATAATAACTATAATCTTATTTACTAATTCTGTATATGCCAATTCAAAGGGGCCTTTTTTATTAAATAAATTAACACCTCCAGAGAAAAATCATATTCAAACACTACAAAAAAGATCACTTATATGGATCGAGGGTCAATGGGAAACAATAAATAACAAATATCAATGGAAATCTGGACATTGGACTAATAAAAAAAGTGGCCATGTATATGTAAATGGAAGATGGAATAAAAGTAATAAAGGATGGCAATGGGAAGATGGATATTGGAAAAAAATTGATATAAATAAATGGATTAACTTATATAGCTAAATTTATGAAGAAAAATATACTTATTGTTGGTTCTAACAGTGATATTGCTAAATCATTAATGTTCAATTCACAATTTGATTATATTAAGTTAAATTCTAAAGAAAATGGATTTGACATTTTAGATAAAACAACATTCCCAGCAATAAATAACATAGATGGTATTGTATACTTCCCTGGCACAATCAATCTAAAACCCTTTAATTCACTAAAAGCCAGAGATTTTCAAAAAGATTATGAAATAAATGTTGTAGGACTAATTAACATATTACAACATTACATGTCTAATTTGAATAATAATTCATCTCTAGTATTTATAAGTACTGTTGCCGTTAAAGTTGGATTAAAATTTCATGCATCAATTGCAATGTGTAAATCAGCAATTGAAGGATTAGCAAGATCACTAGCAAGTGAACTATCACCAAAAATTAGAGTTAATTGTGTGTCTCCATCTATTATCGAAACGAAACTATCATCAAGGATCTTAAAAAATGACACAACTAAACAAAAAATAATAAATGATCATCCACTAAAAAGAATAGGAAAGCCAGAAGATATTTCTAATATGATAGAGTTTTTATTATCTGATAAATCATCATGGATAACTGGTCAAAACATGCACGTAGATGGAGGACTAAGCAGTATTAAAATATGATTATTAAAAAATCGGAAATTGATAAGTTTGAACGCTTAAAAAGAGCGAAATTAATAAATTCAATTTGTGGAATTCGAGGAGTTCACTTAATAGGAAGTAAATCAAAATCTAATAATTGCAACCTAGCAATATTTAGCTCAGTTACACATTTGGGAAGCAATCCTCCACTTCTTTCATTTGTAAGTAGACCATCGGATATAGTAAAAAGAGATACAATTAACAATATTCAAGAAACAAAATATTATACAATCAATAGTATTCATACAAATATGATTAAAAATGCACATCAAACGTCAGGCAAGTATCATTTTGAAAAATCTGAGTTTGAAGAATGCAATATTAAAAAAGAATATATCGATACTTTTCCAGCACCATTTGTTAATCAGAGTAATATTAAAATAGGTCTGAAATTGATTGAAAAAATTACTATTAAACATAATAAAACTCAGATCGTAATAGGTGAGATTGTTTTAATTAAAACAAAATATCAAAATATAGAACAAAATTTTAGGGATACCACATCTATTATTGGACTCAATTCATATTACAAACACAAAAAAGTAACAGAATTACCATATGTCAAAATAAAATAATTCAATATGTTAAACTTTATATATAAAATAATAAAACCTAAAACCAAACTAGAAAAGCTTCATGATGAGCGAGGAAAATTATTAACAAAAGCACATAAACTATCAAAAACAAACCGAAAAGAAAGTGATAAATATATTTATAAAGCTAATGAAATAGAAAAAAAAATTGAGCTATTAATTAGTGATAATTCTAAAAAATGAAATTATTTAAAAAATAAAAAAAACATATATTTGATAGATTATAAAAATTTATCACAATGAAAAAATTACTTTTTATCTCTACCTTATTTCTTATATTCTCATGTCAAGAAACAAAAAACAATTTTTCTATAAATACTGATGTAAATCCTTTTTTCCAAAAATGGAATACACCATACGAAGTACCTCCCTTTCTTTACATTAAAGATGAACACTATATGCCTGCCTTTAAAAAAGGCATGAAGGAGAATCTCGATGAAATTGAAAAAATTATTAAAAATAACGAAACACCAAATTTTACGAATACAATTGAAGAGCTTGAAAGATCAGGTAAGCTACTATCAAGAGTGCAACGTACCTTTTTTAATTTAGCTGGATCTAACACGAATACAAAACTACAAGAATTACAACGTGAGCTAAGTCCTACCCTATCAGCTCATTATGATAAAATTTCATTAAATAAAGATTTATTTCTTCGTGTAGAAAAAGTATGGATTGAAAGAGATAAATTAGACCTTACAAATGAACAGCTTAAACTTTTAGAAGATACTCGAAAAGGATTTGTTCGTAGTGGTGCACTTTTAGATAGTCTACAAAAATTAAAAATCACTGGAATCAACTCGAAATTATCTGAGCTCACAACTCAATTTGGGCAAAACCTTCTAGCAGAAACCAATAATTTTGAATTAATTTTAAATAAAAGTGATTTAGAAGGACTATCAGATGGTGTTATTGCAGCATCACATGAAGCTGCAATTCGAAAAATGAATCAATTGGAAACAATTGAAGAAAAAGATCAATACAAAAACAAATATCTATTTACACCACATCGTACCAGCATGTACCCATTTCTAACTGAATCAACACGTCGTGATTTAAGAGAAAAATTATACAATGGATATATTATGCGTGGCGATAATAATAATAAAAATGACAACAAGATTATAGCCGCCAAAATAGCTAAATTGCGTGCTGAAAAAGCTGATTTGATGGGATATAAAACTCATGCTCACTTTGTACTTGAAGAGAGAATGCTTAAATCACCTGAAGAAGTTTATGACTTATTAATACAGTTATGGAAACCAGCAGTAAATAGAGCTAAAGCAGAAGTGGTAGATATGCAGAAAGTTGTTGAATCTGAAGGACACAGTTTTAAAATAGAAGCTTGGGATTGGTGGCAATATTCAGAAAAAGTACGTAAAGAAAAATATGACTTAGATGAAGCTGCAATACAACCATACCTATCTCTAGATAATGCACTCAATGGAGTATTTAATACCACTAATAAATTATGGGGTATAACTTTTACTGAAATATTTGACATTGATCTATACCATCCAGATGCGCGTATTTGGAAAGTTAACGATAAAGACGGAAGTCATCTTGGAATATTTATAGGTGATTACTTTACACGCTCCAATAAACGTGGTGGAGCATGGATGAGTAGTTTTAAAGGACAATCAAATCTTGATGATAAAGAACGTCCTATTGTAGTGAATGTATGTAATTTTCCTGCACCTGTTGGTGATGCCCCATCACTATTAAGTTTTGAGAATCTAATTACTTTATTCCATGAATTTGGTCATGCAATGCATGGCATTTTAACAGATGTAACATATAGCAGCATGGCTGGCACATCAGGACCAAGAGATTTTACGGAATTTCCAGCACAAATACTAGAACACTGGGCTAGTGAACCAGAAATTCTAAAATCATTTGCTACTCACTATCAAAATGGAGAGACAATCCCAGATCATTTAATCAATAAATTATTAAAAGCCTCAAAATTTAATCAAGGGTTTGCTAACACCGAGTATCTTGCAGCATCTCTACTTGATATGGACTGGCACACTATTTCTTTTAACGATGATTTAAAAGATGCTAATAAATTTGAACAAAATTCTTTAAAGAAATATGGATTAATTAAAGAAATAACACCACGATATCGAACTACATACTTTGCTCATATCTTTTCTGGTGGATATGCTTCTGGATATTATAGTTATGTTCATTCTGCTGTTCTTGACTCTGATGGATTTGAAGCATTTAAAGAGTCAGGAAATGTATTTGATGCAACTCTTGCGCAGAAATTAAGAGAACATGTATATGAAAAAGGTTCTACTGAAGAAGCAATGGACTTATACGTTAAATTTCGTGGAAGAAAACCGATCATTGAACCTCTATTGAAAGTAAGAGGGCTCACTGGAATGACCGAATAAATAATAAAATATTAATAATATTTTTTTGAAAAAATCTAAAATCTATGAGGTTTTTTAAGATTATTCTCTTCAATTTATTATTATATTTCAGCTCATTATCATACGCTCATAATCCAGAAGATCTTATAATTATTGAAATCGAACAAGGTCAAATCAACTTTCAAAACGAACAAATATCTGCAGAATATAATGCAGCAGTTAAAAGGTTAAGGAATCGTCGATTAACAGCAATGTCTTTTGGAAAAAAAATTGCAATATTTTCTAAAGCAGGTTTTGATCATATTATCCCTAAAGGATTAGATCATATTCTTTTTGTCCTGGGTCTATTTTTCTCAAGTTTAAAGTTTCGTTCATTATTATATCAAGTTTCAGCATTTACAATTGCACATAGTATTACACTTGGCCTTGCTGCTTTAGAAATTATTACAATTCCAGTCAAAATAGTAGAACCTATTATTGCCTTATCTATTGTATGGATTGGAATTGAAAATTGCATATTTAATAAACCAAATAAATGGAGATATTTAGTTGTCTTTACTTTTGGATTACTTCACGGACTCGGCTTTGCAACCATGCTAACAAAATATGGATTACCTAAAGATAATTTCATATACTTATTATTATCATTCAATCTTGGTGTAGAAATAGGTCAAATATCTGTATTGATAATAATTTTTATGATTATGAGATTTATATTTAAACAAAAATGGCAATCTGATCAGATTAGAATTCCATCTTCTATACTGATTATTCTAATTGGTATGTTTTGGCTACTTGAGAGACTATTTATCTAATAAATGAAAAAGTAATTTGATATTATAAATTATATTTATTACCCAAAAGAATAAAAATCAACAACATATTGAAAAAATATTAAATAGCTCATCTCATGGAATTGCCGCTATAGCTTCTATTATAGGATGCATCTTACTAATATCAAATTGTAATCCTAATCAAGAATCGGCAATATTTTGCGCTATAATTTACGGAATAAGTCTAATTATACTATATACTTCATCTGCTCTTTATCACATTGTAAATAATAAAGAATTAAAACATATATTTAGGATACTAGATCATTGTAGTATATTTTTTCTTATTGCAGGAACTTATACTCCAGTTCTACTAATCTCAATTGGTGGAAAGATAGGTTGGTATATGTTTACTATTCAATGCGCTTTTGTATTAGTAGGTTGTGTTTTTAAATTTTTTTATACAGGTAAATATGAAAGTATCTCAATACTAATGTATATTTTAATGGGATGGATGATTATTTTTAAATGGGACTATCTTATAAATGCAATATCAAATTCAGCTTTTAACCTATTAATTAGTGGAGGAAGCATGTATACAATTGGAGTATTATTCTACCTACTTGACGAAAAAATTAAATACTTTCACTTTATATGGCACTTGTTTGTTATTGCTGGCAGCATACTTCATTATATTATGATTTATCGATATGTACTAACATGAATTGTTCCAAAAAATTTAATTTAAAATCTTAATAAATCTTCAGGTTTATATACAGTCACTTTATCTGAACTATTGTTTTTTGTCTCAACGACCATTTTCATTGCTAAATCTTTAACCAATAAAGGCTTAAAAGATTTAAAAATACCTATCAAATTAAATAATTGTAAAAAATATAGAGAGATTTTCTCTCTATATCTTATTAAATGTGCTTGCCTAATTAAAGAAGGAGGTTGAAAAATTTGTATTTTATGGAAATGAAGACACTTTATTGCCTCTTCTAAAGACCCTTTAATTCTTAGATAAAAAAAACAAGATTTTTTATCTGCACCTACAGAGGAGACTAAAGAATAATGAACCACCTTATTCTTCGAGGCAATTTTTGCAAATTCATACTGATAGGTATAATCTACTAAATACTGTTTTTTTTTACTTCCAGCATCCTTAATAGTTGTTCCTAAAGCTGAAAATAAAATATCTCCTCTGATTAATTGAGAATAATTATATAATCTTGAAAAATCAATTTCATGAACAATTAGTTTAGGATGCTTAATATTAAATTTTCTTCTAACAAATACCGAGACTTCAATAATATTTGAATCATTCAATAACAGCTTCACTAATTCCAAACCGGTAGCACCAGTGGCGCCTAATACTAAAGCACGTAATTTTTTCATATGACACAAAAAGAATGATAACTAAATATAAAAAACTCTATCTAATTGAATAAAAATCGATATTTTGTAACATGAATTTTAAGCTGTATTTCATTCCATTTATCAATTCGATATATCTAAATATAAAAATTAATTAATTAATTATTATTATACTATGATAAATCAATTTTCAAAAAAATTATTCGTTAATTTTATCAAATGAAACAAATTCTTATTTCATTATTTTTTATAGCATTTTTTTATTCATCTGGGCAAATTGAATATCCTATTACTGAAAAAAAAATAGTAACAGATGTTTATTTTGACACTAAGGTAGAAGATCCATTTAGATGGCTTGAGGATGATACTTCTCCAAGCGTAAAAAGCTGGATCAAAACACAAAATGAACTAACTTTTTCATATTTACAACAAATTCCACAAAGAGTAATTCTAAAAAACAGATTAGAAAATTTATGGAATTATGAAAAAATTGGGACTCCTTTTAAAGAAGGAGAATATATATATTTTTATAAAAATGACGGATTACAAAATCAGTATGTTTTGTATAGAAAAAAAGAAGATCAAGATGAGGAAGTATTTATTGATCCTAATGAGTTTTCTGAAGATGGAACTATTGCCTTAACTGGAATATCTTTTTCGGAAGATGGTAGTTTATTAGCATATTCAATTTCTGAGGGAGGGTCAGACTGGAGGAAAGTAATTGTAATAGAAACAATAAATAAAAATATTATAGGAGACACTTTATTAGACATAAAATTTTCAGGTATCAGTTGGAATGGGAATGATGGTTTCTACTACTCTTCCTACAAAAAGCCTACAAATTCAGTTTTATCAGATAAAACGGATAAACATATATTATACTACCATAAACTTAATACACTTCAAAAGAACGATGAAGTCATTTTTGGTCAAAAAGAAAAGTTTAGATATGTTAGTGGCTATATTACCAAAGATCAAAATTATCTCGTTATTAGCGCATCTAATGAAACTTCAGGGAACAATCTTTACATTAAAGATTTAAAATCCCACAATGCTGAACTTGTCCAAATAACATATAATTTTGACACCAATAGTTATATAGTTCATAATATTAGAAGTAAATTATATATATCAACTAATCTTAATGCCCCAAATAACAAACTTATTGTAGTAGACGCAAATGATCCTCATTTAGAAAATTGGGTAGATTGTATTCCAGAAAGTAATAATGTATTGACTATCTCTAAAGGAGGAGGATATTTTTTTGCAAATTATTTTGAAGATGCAAACTCAAAAATAATGCAATATAAATATGACGGAGAATTGGTTAGAGAAGTTGTATTCTCTGGCAAAGGATATGTAAGTGGATTTAAAGGAAAAGAAGACCAAAAAGAAATTTTCTATAATTTTAGTAATTATATCACTCCAAGATCTACTTATAAATATAATGTAGAAACTGGAAATTCTGATTTATACTGGTTTCCAAAAATAGATTTTAACTCAAACAATTTTATTACTGAACAACATTTTTACATTTCCACTGACGGAACCAAAGTTCCAATAAGTATTATGTATAAAAAAGGGGTAAAGTTAGATGGAAATAATCCTACTATTTTATATGGATATGGTGGATTTAATATATCATTAAAACCTTCTTTTTCAGTAATAAATGCTGTATGGCTAGAACAAGGTGGTGTTTATGCAGTAGCAAATCTTAGAGGTGGTGGTGAATACGGTAAAGAATGGCATGATTCAGGAACAAAAATGCAAAAACAAAATGTATTTAATGACTTTATTTCTGCAGCAGAATTTCTAATAAAAAATAAATATACAAGATCAAAGTACCTCGCAATTAGTGGAAGATCAAATGGAGGACTTTTAGTAGGAGCATGCATGACTCAAAGACCAGACCTGTTTCAAGTTGCACTTCCTGCAGTTGGTGTACTCGACATGCTAAGGTATCATACTTTTACATCTGGAGCAGGATGGGCATATGATTATGGCACATCTCAACAGAGCAAAGAAATGTTTGAATATCTATATAAATACTCTCCAGTTCATAATGTAAAAAAGGGAATTGAATACCCAGCTACTTTAGTACTAACTGGAGATCACGATGACAGGGTTGTTCCAGCACACAGCTTTAAATTTGCCGCACATTTACAAGACAAACAAAAAGGAAAAAAACCAACGTTAATAAGAATAGAAACTAATTCTGGACATGGTGCAGGCACACCAGTAAGTAAGAAAATTGAGGAAGCAGCTGATGTAATGGGTTTTATTCTGCATAATATGAATAGATAATATTTTTAATTGATTGAATAAAAATTCAATAATGATTATGAATGAATTGTTATTTATATTAAATCTAAATAATTATTTTTGCGCTACTATATAAACTAAAAACTTATACATAATTATGAAACACAGTGTACTAATTTTATTAATTGTAACCTTATTCGGATGTTCGAATCAAAAGACAGAAAATGAAGTGCTGAATTTATATTCTAAAAGACATTATCAAGTAGATAAAGATCTATTTAAAAAATTTGAAAAAGAAACAAATATTAAGGTTAATGTGGTTAAAGCAAGTTCTGATGAGCTTATAGAAAGAATAAAAACTGAAGGCTCAACATGTCCTGCAGATTTACTCATCACTGTTGATGCTGGAAAATTATATAAAGCAGTAAGCGAGAACCTATTAGAAAAAATTAACATTCGTGATATTAATAATAATATTAATCCTGAATTGATAGATGCAAATGGGTATTGGATCCCTATTACTTATAGAGCTAGAATATTTGCATATAATCCCAAAAAGGTTAGCAAAGGAGAACTGTCAACATATGAGGATTTAACTAATAAAAAATGGAAAAACAGAATACTGGTCAGATCATCAACTAATGCATATAATCAAGGATTACTTTCATCATTAGTTGCACACCATGGAGAAGAATTTGCTTTAGAATGGTGTAATAATATAGTTGCTAATTTTGCAAGGGAACCAAAAGGAAATGATAGAGATCAAGTAAGAGCAATTGTTGCAAATATTGGAGATATTGCAATTGTGAACTCTTATTATATAGGATTATTAAAGTCATCTAATGATAGCTTAGACAGAAATGTGGGGGAATCTGTAGAGGTTTTCTTTCCCAATCAAGGCGTTGATGAAAGAGGTGCTCATATAAATATTTCTGGTGTTGGCCTATTAAAAAACTCACCTAATAAAGATAATGCAATAAAATTTATAAAATTCTTAACTTCTGAATATGCTCAACAATATTATACGAATAACAGTTTTGAATATCCAGTCAATAGAAACGTTAAACCTTCAAGTATAATTGCAGAATGGGGAGATTTTAAAATTGATAATCTAAATTTGAATGAATTAGGAATAAAAAGAAAACAAGCTGTTGGAATTTTCGAAAAATCAAAATGGAATTAGTAATTTAAGCTTTCTAACTTTTTTTACAATTATTTTAGGCATAATCATTATTATGCCTATTGCATCTATTTTTATTGAAACCATTAATGTAAAATATTTTACTTTTCCCTCAATATTTTCAAATTATCTTTTCGAAACCATTAAATTAGTTTTCTACACATGTAGTATATCTATTTTACTCGCAGTAATCCCAGCTTGGATAATAACATTCTATGGAATAAAACATCAAAATATTTTTGAATTGCTACTTATACTACCGCTATCAATTCCTGGATATATTATGGCATTTACTTATTCTGACATATTAGGATTTAATGGTTATTTTGATATTTTTTTAAAGAATTATTTTAATATAAAATTTAATTTAGATATACTATCCATTGAGTGGCTGGCATTATTTCTTGCACTTTCACTTTATCCTTATATTTATTTAACTACAAGAATTTCATTTAAACTTATCGGTAATACATATATAGATTTAGCGACCAGCCTCGGCTTATCTCAATTAAAGACATTTTTAAAAATCACTTTACCATTATCTGTATCAGCAATTTTTTCAGGTACACTATTGGTTATAATGGAGGTTCTTAATGAATATGGAGCAGTGAATTATTTTGGCATTAAAACTTTTTCTGTAGGTATTTTTAAATACTGGTTTTCAATGGACGATAAATCATCGGCTATTATTTTCTCTTTTTTTTTATTATCAGTAGTAGTTATTTTAGTTATTCTTTCTAATTATATAAAAAAAACCAACAATAAAATAAAATATCATATTAAAACATCTCCTGTATCTCATAGAAAAATTAAAAAAAGAAAATTTCATAAAATCTTAGCATATTCAATTATATGTATTCCTATATTTTTTGGATTAATTATTCCCTTAACTTTTATTATAAATAATGTAAAATTAAATTTTAATGAATATGATTGGGGAGAATTTTTAAATGTATTTACCAATTCAATATATCTAGCATTAATTTCATCAATAATTATTACTTCTACTGCATTTTTAATTTTAAGTGTTAAAAGATATAGTAATAGTAATACTATTAAATTAGTGACAAATTTTTTAAGCACTGGATATGCGATTCCCGGAGCTGTTATTGGACTTTCAGTAATGTTAATACTACAACATCTAAGTCCAGATCTAAATTTTCTAATGGGAACTATTACATTACTGATTTACGCTTATATATTTAGATTTATTGCAGTAGCAATATTTCCCATAGAATCAAGTTTTCTACAACAACCAATGAAATTTGACGAACTAGGAAAAGCATTAAATCTATCAACTATCAAAATTTTTACAAAAATTAACCTTCCATTAAGTAAGCTAGCAATCATTTCATCATTCTTACTTGTATTTATTGATATTTTTAAAGAATTACCACTGACATTGATTCTTAGACCCTTTAATTATGATACATTAGCAACACAAGCATATCAATATGCCAATGAAGAAATGTTATCATACTCAAGTATATATTCAATTTGCATAATTATAGTATGTAGTATTGTTATAATTTTTTCACAAACAATGTTAAAAACTAAAAAATTATGAGTTTAAATATTGAAAATTTATCAAAAAAATATGGTAATAACATAGTGCTAAATAATATTAATTTAACATTAAATCCAGGTGAAATAATTTCTATTATTGGCTCAAGTGGTTGTGGTAAAACAACATTATTAAAATGTATATCAGGACTATGTGATGTAAATCATGGCACAATTAAAATAAACTCAAAACCAATCCACAATCTAAGTCCAAATAAAAGAAATATTGGTTATGTATTCCAAGAAAGTCCACTACTTCCACATCTAAATATCATAGATAATATTGTGTTTAACATGAATTGTTTTGATGAAGAAAAATTAAATTTTCTATTAGAAAAAATACAAATAAAACATTTAAAAAAAAGATATCCCTACGAAATATCTGGAGGAGAAAATCAAAGAATAGCAGTTGTTAGATCATTAATTAGAAATCCAGATTTATTTTTATTAGATGAACCATTCAGTAATTTAGATAAATTAACAAAGGAACATACTAAAGAATTAATATTTAATATAATTAAAGAAACAAATACAACAACAATGATAGTTAATCACGACATTCAAGATTCATTAGAATTATCTGATCGAGTGTTAGTGTTAGACAAAGCAAAAATTAACATGCTTGACACTCCTTTAAAAGTTTATTCAGAACCTTCAAATTTAAATACAGCAAAGCTTTTTGGAGAATTAAATAGTTTAAAAATTAAAGACAAAAATATTTACTTTAGACCTCAAGATGTTGATCTTGTAGAAGAATCAGACATTCAAGCTCAAGTGGTGCGATCAAAATTTATGGGAATATTTTATAAAACAATTGCAAAAATTGGTGAAGAAAATGTGATAATATATCATAAAAAAAAACTCAAAATAAATACAAAAATATACCTTCACATTAAACCAAAAAAACAATTATATTTCCAATAAAATATCATATATAAACACATTCATAAATATTAAATATTTTTCTATTATAGTAATTATTAATGATTTAAAGACTCATTATAGAACAATAAAATTATGATGAAAAGGAAATTCCAAATATTATCATTCTAGGTGTACTTGGACCATAAACATAATTGCTATCTCGATTTTTCAAGATGTCAAAATCAGACTGATAAGAGTTCGTTATATTTTTAACACCTATTGAATAATTTATATTTAGACCTATTCTGTTGGCAAAATAGCTGTATCTAAAATTAATATCAAATTGATGAAAAGGACTTGATTCTACATACGTGTCATATTCATGATTAACTGATCCACCTAAATGTATTAATTCCATTTTTCCAGTATAAATATAATTAATAGAAGAACTTAAATTCTCACCTACCTTATAAGATAAATTACCATATCCATAAGTATTAGGGGTCTTTAAAAAATTATATTTTGGCAATAAATTATCACTATAACTAACAGCTTGGTTATAATTAGAGCTTTGAATGGTCAAACCACTCTCTAATTGAATAATTTTATTATAATTCAATCTTAAATCAAGACTAATGCCATTTACTAATGCTCCAGATCCATTTCTTTTAACAAATAAATCTCCAAAATTATCTTGACCATCTGGATCTAAATAAAAAGCATCAGTTAATTGAGTGTAAAATCCCTCAATTGTAATACCATAAATATAATTTTCTTGAGCATAATCATAATTAAATGAGCTACTAAAACTCTGAGACTTTTCTTCTTTTAAATCATTATCTAAAGAAATTCTAGAAATACCTCCTCCAGAAAATGCTATGTGTAAATCAGTATCAAAAGCCTGTGGAGCTCTAAATCCTGTTGAATAAGATAATCTTAATTGTAGATTTTGCTTGATATTATATAAAAATGAAAATCTTGGACTTATTATAAGATTATTTAACAGGGAATGTTTGTCAAATCTAACGCCACTTAAAACTGTAAAATTTTCACTAAACAACCAATCAGATTGAAGAAAAACACCTAATGTATTTACTTCTTGATCTACTAAATAATTATAAGCAATAATCTCATCATGAACATAATCAGAAATAATTTCAGAGCCAATTGTAAAAATATTTTTACCTATAAGATCATTATATTTAGAATTCAACTGAAATCCAAATTGAGTAGTTGTATTTAATGATGTTCCATATGGGGGGTTAATTAAATGGTCCAAATCAGCATCACTTCCTACATCTGGTCTAATACCTGTATAATGCTCTCTATTAGTCTTTTGAGCTGCAAAATAAGTTAACAATGAATACTTTCCGGATAAAAAATCAATACTATAATCAATATTGCCAATTAGGACATCATGAATTCTTTCCTCAGATTGCATAGCAAAATGAGGAGCACTATTTATCATTTCACCACCATATCTATATTCATGAAGACTACCAAAGTTTAATTCAATTTTTTGATGATCAGTAGGTTTAATGAACATAGTAGCTCCAAAAGTATTATCATTTAAACTTGGAAGCTCAGAGAAGTTATCTCCATTATTATCATATAAATCTCGCTCTCTATGATTAACATAAAATGTTATACCACTATTACCAGTATTAGATATTATTGTGCCATTACCAAATATCAATTTATCATTTACATTATGATCAATACTTCTAAAAGAGTATCCACAATTAAAGTTATTAGAACTTGGAAATGTAGTTATCAGATTAACTACACCTCCAATGGCAGAAGAACCATACAAAGCAGAACCTCCTCCTCTAATAACTTCAATACGTTCAATCATATTTGAAGGGAACTGTTCCATTCCATATAAGCCAACTAAAGGACTAAAAATTGCTTTACCATTTATTAGTATCTGCGAATAACCTCCAGAAAGACCATTTATTCTTAATTGTGTATAATTACATGTTTGGCAATCAGTTTCAACTCTAACACCACCTTGAAAATTTAAAACTTCAGAAATATTACAAGCTTGAACATTCGCAATTTTTGTATTATTAATAATATTTACAATCACAGGTGATTTTGTTTGCCTTTTGAAGGTTTTTGTACCAGTAATGACTATTTGATCTAAATTATAAATCTCTTCTTCAATTAAACAATCTATGTTATTAATTCCTTGTTTAATATCATATGAAAATTTCTTAGTCTTTCTTCCAAATTTAGAAATTGTAATACTTACCTCTCCAACTCTTAAATCTTTTATTTTAAAAAAACCATTCAAGTCTGTTGAAACACCTTTTGATTCACCATCGTAATCAATTATAATATGGGCAAAAGGAACAGGAGATGATCCATCATAAACATAACCAGTTAATTCTTGAGAGAATAAAAAATTACTTAATAAAAAAAAACAAAAAAGTATTTCTAAAATTTTCATATAAGTTAATAAATACAAATATATATAAACTTTTAGGCAAGCCTAAATTATTTTTTATGTATTATTAATTTATTATTTTTACTATTATGATAACATTATCAGAAGAAAATTACTTAAAAGCAATTTTATCAATCAACTTAAATACCAATAATTTAGTTTCAACAAATGAGATTGCTAATCTTCTCAACACATCTGCAGCTTCAGTAACTGAAATGATTAAAAAACTGCAAGAAAAAAATCTTGTCGTATATGAAAAATACAAAGGAGTTAAACTTAGTAGTATAGGAAGTAAAAAAGCTATTGAAGTATTAAGAAAACATAGGCTTTGGGAGACTTTCCTAGTAAAAAAATTAGACTTTAGTTGGGCAGAAGTACATGATGTTGCAGAACAACTTGAGCATATAAAATCTCAAAAATTAACTGATAAGCTGAATCATTTTCTTAATTATCCAAAATTTGATCCTCATGGTGAACCAATTCCCACAAAAAACGGGTTAATACCAACAACTGAAAGAATCACCTTACATGATATGCCACTAAATAGCAAAGGTGTAATTATGGGAGTTTCATTAGATAACAGAGAATTCTTGGATTATTTAACAACATTAAACATTAGTATAGGAAGTAATGTTCAAGCAATTGATAGAATCCCTTTTGATCAATCTATGAAAATTAAAATTAATTCTATAATCGAACATATAAGTAAAGAAATAGCTCAAAATATCTTAGTTAAGATAAATGATGGAGAAGAAAATAGGTGATTATCATACAATCATCTCCAAGGCAATACTTATAGCATGAAATTATACCATAATGATAAATTAATATTATAACAACTAAATTTATTTACCATATAAAATAGCAGTGTTATAATAAGAGAGTATATTTATCCGAAATAAAAAAATCCTTATAATATGAATTTCTCCGAAATTAAAATAAATGACAAAATAAAAAAGGCACTAATTGATTTAAATTTCATCACAACAACGGAAATTCAAAATGAGTCAATCCCATTTTTATTAGATTGTAATACAGATTTAATTGCATTAGCTCAAACTGGAACAGGTAAAACCGCAGCTTTCGGTGTTCCTATAATTCATCAAATATCAGAAAAAGATAATTATACACAATGTATTGTACTTTGTCCAACAAGAGAATTATGTATTCAAATTACAAAAGATTTTGAAAAATTCTCTAAATACATGAATGTGAAGATTAATGCAGTATATGGCGGGACTGATATAAAATCACAAATAAAATCTCTTTCAAAAGGCAATCATATTATAATTGGTACACCTGGTAGAGTAATTGATTTAATAAAAAGAAAAAAAATCAATTTAGAAAATATTAAATCTGTAGTCATGGATGAAGCTGATGAAATGTTGAATATGGGATTTAAACAAGATATTGATACAATTTTACAAAAAACACCTAAGAATAAACGCACACTACTATTCTCAGCCACAATGCCTAAAGAAGTTTTAAAGATCTCTAAAAATTACATGAAAAAACCTCATACTATTGAGGTTGCAAAAAGAAATGAAGGAGCAAAAAATTTAACACACTCATATCATATCGTAAGTTCTAGAGAAAAATACTCCGCTCTCAGAAGACTTTGCGATTTTCATCCTAGTATTTATGGTATTGTTTTCTGTAGAACTCGAAGAGAATGCAAAGAAGTATCTAGTAAATTAATGCAAGACGGATATAATGCAGATGCATTACATGGTGATCTATCTCAGTCACAAAGAGATCATGTAATGGAAAAGTTTAGACAGAGAAATTTAGAAATACTAGTAGCAACAGATGTAGCAGCGAGAGGATTAGATGTAGACAACATTTCTCATATTATAAATTATAATTTACCAGATGATAATGAGGTTTATATTCATAGATCTGGAAGAACAGCTCGTGCAAATAAAAAAGGCAACTCAATTATAATAGCTACCGATCGAAATTTGAAAAAAATTCAAGCTATTGAAAAAATGATTAATAAGAAAATTAATTTTTGCGAAATACCAACAGGAGACATGATATGTGAAAAGCAATTATTAAACTTAATTAATAAGGTCATTGATGCACCAGTTGATAAACAAATTGATAAATATTTACCAGGGATAATGGAAAAACTAATTCACTTAGACAAAGACACATTAATAAAACATTTTGTTTCAGTTGAATTCAATAGGTTTTTATCATTCTATAAAAATTCACCTGACCTAAAAACAAGAGAAAAATTTAATTCAGATAATATAAATAATAAAAATTTAGTCCGTTTTCATATGAATATTGGTAAAAAAAATGGGGTTGGAGCGCAACATATCCTAGGATTAATAAACGATAAAATTAAAAAAAGAAACATCTTCATTGGTAAAATAGATATTATGAAAAGTTTTTCATTTTTTGAAATTGAAAAAGAACAGGAGAATGAAGTCTTAAGGAAACTTAATAAAATCAAATGGAGAGGTGCACAATTAAAAATAGAATTAGCCAATGATTTTTCTCAAAAAAAAACCTCAAAGCCAAAAAAAAAGAAAATAAAATTTAAAAAAAAACAGGTTAAGATTAAATAAAAATTTCTTATTAACTTGATTTTAAAATATTATACGAAACAATTCCATTTATTAAATTATTTTATCCACAAATAAATCTAATCAAAAGGATTAGTTGCCCATATATTTAATTCATTAATAAATCCCCTATTATTCATCTCAATTGCTGATATAATTGTATGAGATATTTCTTTAGGAGTTAATTTATTATGTACGTTAGCTCGTTCAATACGTTCCGCATTTCCAAATGCAGTAGTAACTTCACTAGGATTAATTTGACACACTCTAATATTAAAAGGTCTTAATTCTGCCTGCCAACATTGGGTCAGACATCTTAGAGCAAATTTAGAAGAAGAATAAATACTTCCATTTTTATATCCCTTTAAACTAGCCGTCGAGCCAACATTAATTATAGTGCCATATTTTTCCCTCTTCATACATGGAATAATCTCTTTAGTAAAAAGTGACAATCCAAATACATTAACATTAAATACATTAATAAAATCAGTATAATTCAAATCCTCAATTGATCTACTTAATCCAATACCTGCATTATTAATTAATACATCAACCTTATTCTCAAAAACAGCAAGAACTTTTTGAGCATTAACATTTATATTATCAATATCACCAATATCAAATGATAATAAATTAGCTTTTGAATTATTAAATGATGCTTTTAATCTATCCATAGATCTACCAATGACAATTACATTGGCTGCCTTATCTAATAATTGATGAGCTGTTTCTTTACCAATACCCAAACTACCACCAGTGATAATAATATTCTTTCCTGCTAAATTCATAATATTTTAATTTAATCATAATAAATATACGGGTTATATAAAAAGATATACGAATTATAAATAATTGTTCTTATTAAAATTAATATAGACCTTGTGAATGAATAAAATTATTTTATAATATTTTTTTTCTCCACTGTTCCATCATCATAAAATTCTATAATTAATATTACTCTTGGCACTTTGAGTCATAATGGATAAATATATTAATCCAAATTAATCGTGAAATAAAATAAGTTATTGGTGACAAAAAAAATAACAATAATGCAACAAAACATATCAAATAAAATAAATCATATTCAATAAAGAAATATTCGTTAAAAATCCATATTAATAAACTAATAAAAACAGAGATAGCATAACTAACATACATTGAGCCGAAAAAAAAACCAGGTTCAATTTCAAATTTTAAATTACATGTTTCACAAATACCAAGATTGTGATGATCTGAAATAATAATATTTTTATAGGGATTATTATATTTCCAAAAATTTGACAAATGACATCTTGGACACAAATTATATATAATACTATATATTTTAGAACCTTGTTTCATTGTTCAAATATACTTTATTTTACAACTAGATAAATTAAGATTTTAACAGATTATATTTATATAATAATACAAATTATCTGGATGATTGACCTAAATAATATAACATTTTTCCATGTGAAATCAGTGCTTGAAAAAAATTAGGTTTGCAATGATATGGCAAATCATAATCATTAGCTACTTTTTTAACAATCCTTGAAATACCATTATAGTGCACATGACAAATTCCAGGAAATAAATGATGCTCTATTTGAAAATTAAGTCCTCCAATGAACCATGAAAATATTTTGTTATTTGGAGAATAATTTGATGTAGTTAAAAGTTGATTAATAGCCCATGTATTTAAATCAAGCTTTTCAGGAAATTCTAAGTGCTTACAATCAGGCATAATATGAGCAGTTTGAAAAACAATAGCCAGCAAAAAACCAGCTACAAAATGCATTAAAAAAAACAAACCAAACCATTCCGAAAAAGAAATATTTAAGACTAAAAGAGGAATAACTAAAATAAAAATATAATATATTATTTTCCAAAAAATTAATTCCAACATTAATTGACGGAATTTAGAATTATCAATAACCTTACTGCTAGACCATTCAATTAATTGTTTAAATTCTTTTACAGTTGCAAATGAAAAGGTCATCAAACCGTACAAAAACCATGCATATATAAATTGAACTCTATATATTTTTCTATAATCACTATCAGGAGAAAAGCGCAACAATTTAATAGGACTTACATCAGGATCATGATGGATAGTATTTGGATATTTATGATGCAATTGATTGTGTTGAATTTTCCAATTTTTATATGTACCACCTAATAACTGAAGAGTAAAACCCATTATTTGATTAACATTTCTATTTTTTGAAAAAGCATTATGATTGCCATCATGCATAATACACATACCCACACCTGCCATACCAGTGCCCATAATTAACCAACAGATCCAAAAAAAAGAGCTATCTACAGCACCCGAAATCATTAAAATATAAGGTGTAATATAAATTGATAACATAAAAATACATTTTACATACATGTTGAAATTAGCTGTTTTTTCTATTTTTTTTTGAGAAAAGTACTCATTTACTTCACTTCGAAGAGCTGTAATAAAATTAATTCCATTAATTGTATCCATATAAATTGTATTTCATTTATTATGCAATAATATGCGATTTAAAGAACATAGCGAATAATGTCTATAGAATATTTATAAGTAATGAATAAATACACAACGAATTGATATATTTTGACATTTTTAAATTAATTAAAATAACTCTAAATCAATTTAAATCAATTAATAAAATAAACTATAATTAAATATAGAAATTATTACTTTAAATGTTGGTTTTAATTGAATTAAATAATATTTATATTTACAGTATAATTTTGTGATATTTTAAAAAAATAGAATAATGAAAACAAAAATTTCCTTATCAATAATTGGCATATTTAATATCTTAATGTCTCTAGTAATGGCATGCGCTATTAAAGATATTATACCTAGTATGCTTAATACTGAAGTGGAAGAAGCTGTGAGAATGGTTGAAGTGATGCATTATGGATTATTTCCTGCAATTTTTATTATTGGTTTAATATGTATTTTATGCAGAAATGCTACACTTCAAATTGCAAAAAAGATCTTACTTTCTTATATAATTGGAACAACCATTTTAATGTTTGTTTTCTTTACAATTTTTAATAATGAACCACTAATGAATTTTAGTGCTGAGATGGTGATACCGGACATTATAGTATATTTAGTTTCCATTCTTGGATTTATAAAAGCAAAATAACTAGAAATCAACATTTTTAACATTAGTTAATTCCCTCAATTTAAGTGATTAAATTTATTTTAGAATATATTTCTTTTCTATACTTCCATCATCATAGATGTATAATAATGTTGATTTTTGAGCATTAATACTAACATCCCTACCTAAAATGTCTGTGATTTTAATAAGTATCCTGTCTTCTTTATACTCTATTTGAGAAGATATTAAATCATTATTATTAGAAAAAGTAGGAAATTGAATAACAAAAGGGCCTGTTCCATTCGGCACTCTCGCATAACCCATATCAGTTTGCTGTGCTCCAAAAGTAAAACCATCTATTAAATTAAAATTAGAATCTGATAAATATACTGCTTCTCCAGAAGCGGAAAGTTTAAATGTAGCATGATTAGCACCTTGATCTTCTTCATCATCATCCGCCCAAACAATAAAGTATTCATTTGGAGCGAGTGTAACAGAGGGAAATATGTATTTATCTAAAATATTTATATCATCTGACAAATAATAATTTCCTAAGTTAATACTAGAGGAACCCATATTATATATTTCAATCCAATCATTAAATTCTCCGAATTCATCCGCTTGAGTCTGGTCATTCGAAGCCATAATCTCATTAATAACTAAATCACTCTCTATAAATTCAGGAGTAACAGTATAGTAATAGAATTCATATTCTGCCTTTTCTGGTAAAATTGATATAGCATTTTCATTATTTGCGCGAATATAATATTGAACATAGGTTCCACTGTCAGTAAAAGGAACTATGCAAGAATATATATCATCACCAGCTACTAAATCTCCATTAAAGCCATTATCATTCATCTCATAGGATGTAAAATTGAAATGATCTTGTTGAGTAGTCAGCATCAATTCAACTTCATTAACATTAGTGATTTTTGATGAAATAATGACCTGATCTCCATTTTGAGGATTTTCAATATTCTGTGACACATATTCAATATCAGGACAGGATTCATTCATTAATGGATGATTATTAAGAAAATTCTTTCTTGCCTCAAGAGTGTTCAGTATACCTGAAATAGCATTCCAGTTATTTTGTGATATATCAAAAAACCAATAATCCTCATTAATATTACTTTCATAACCATCACCAAAGATTGTATTTATATCATTTTGAGCAGAACTGTATGATAAATCGCCTAGTTCTTCTGAACTATCTTCAAAATAAGAAGTGTTTATAAAATCTTTCATTATAGTTCTTATATGGGAATCATATAGCTTTTTATAAAGATCAACTTGTAATAATCCATATATTAAAGGTCTATCTTCTATATACGGATCATATCCATGATAAGGACTAGCTTGGTATAAATTTTCTACATCACCCCACCAAAATGTAAGACCACCAATAAAAGATTCGCTTACATCCCACGGAATAATTTGAAACTGACCATTTTGAGTTTGATACATATAGTAATTTCTTACATTAACTAAACTATATGTATCAGCATTAAGTATACAACTATTCACTGCCATATACCAAAGTACTCTATCTACATTTAAATAATTTTCAATATTATCTATATCATTATTAAGAGTATATATCATATCCATTAAAGCATTGAAACCAGATTCACTCTTAAGCTCATAACTCTCTACATACAAAGTACTATCCATTCCTCTGTAATCTAAATTAGGTGTTAAAGATCCACTTGAGACACCAAATAAATCTTGATTTTCACACTTAAAAAATGCTCCATCACTTTCTCCAAAATGCTTATCTAAAAAATTATAACTAATTGCCTCTGTATTTACATATAAACCAAGAAGCTCATTATTTACATATAAATTCATAAAATTAGCCTGAGGAGATGGTAAATATTTTCTGTAAAGTGAATAACCTAAAATTTCTTTTCTGCAAGTAGGATCAAATAATGCATTAGCTAATTTTAGCTTATTATAACCCATTAATTCCTGATTAGAATCATAATCATTAAAATCTATATTAAAAGGTTTTTTAGCGTTCCCTAAAGTATAGGGTATATAAAAAGTAGAGTTGCCCTTATATCTAACAGCGACACTGTCAAAAGATAAACCGTCAATTTCTAATGATGCTGGTAAGGTTAGTTTAGTATTTTCTAACCATGACTGAATTAAAAAATCATCATAATTAGAATCATAAAAGTTAATATTTACATTTCTCAACTCAGACCAATCATATAATTCCCCAAAGCCATCATAAATAGATTGCGAATTAAATAGCTCTTGAGAAAATGATAAAAAAGGAATTAATAATAAAATTAATATATTTTTCATACCATAAATATACCTTAATTAGGTTATATGAAAATTATCTATTATTACAGGCTTACTTAAATCTTTAAATATTTTGCATTAAATCTTTATTCACTATTAATAAAATATCTATATCAAATATTTACGTTAATATATAAATACCAAAACCATATTAGAGGGTATCTATAAATTTATCTTACTTTTGTATTCAATCTAATTAAAATAATTTCCTATTAAATTTAACGAACTAAATCTTCATCCAATATTACTCAAAGGAGTTAAAGAGAAAAATTATATTCATGCTACTGAAATTCAGAAAAAAGCAATTCCACTAATTATTAAAAACAATGATATTCTTGGTAGCGCGCAAACAGGAACTGGTAAAACAGCGGCATTTGCTTTACCAATTTTACATCATTTGATTCAGGGAAAAGGCTTGAAAAATAAAATTAAAGCTCTTATTATAACCCCAACTAGAGAACTAGCAATTCAAATTAATGAAAACATCACATCTTATGCTAAATACTCTAAAATTAAAAACTTAGTGATTTATGGAGGAGTTAAACAAGGACCACAAGTACATGCTATTAAAAATGGTATAGATGTATTAATAGCAACACCTGGAAGATTATTAGATTTAATACAGCAA
>Ga0115012_10000438_pt1 | contig 23445 bp, 18 predicted proteins | sample TroAtlMetagenome_FD_88706 | JGI IMG/M metagenome (GOLD analysis project Ga0115012, IMG submission 88706) | Marine eukaryotic phytoplankton communities from Atlantic Ocean - Tropical Atlantic ANT10 Metagenome | ecosystem: Environmental > Aquatic > Marine > Oceanic | place: Tropical Atlantic...
AGCATGCCTCCCCCCTTCCCTGCCAGAACGATGGGGATACGCTGAGCGGTGTGATTATCACTGTGCCCCATTCCAGATCCAAAAAGCACTACACACCGATCCAGCAAGCTGCCTTCACCATCCCGGTAACTTTTTAATCGAGTGAGCAGGGAATCGAATTTTTCCATGTGCCAGAGACTGATCTTAAGAAGAGCATCGATATTTGACCGACTGAAGTTCCGGAAGAAGTGGGACAGGTAATGGTGTTGTCGATTAATCCCAAGAAAGTCAAAGATGAGACGGCTGTTGCTGTTACCCAGCATGTAGCTGATGCAACGTGTGGAATCCGTCCACAAAGCCATCGCGATAACATCCAGCATCGACTCTACCTGATCGTCGAGGGAGAAAGGAGTATCCGGACGCTGAAGACTGGAAAAGTCCACCGCTCTTTTCGAGGCCGAGGACATTTTCTGAAGGCGTTGCTCGGTCTCCCTGAGGACCGTGAAATACTCCTCCAGGGTTTCGCTATCCTCTTTACCCGCCTTTCGCTCCAACGCTTTCGCATCTGCCCGGACGCGGTCGAGGAGACTTCCCATCTCCTCTCGGCGATTTGGGTCCTGAGAGGGGTTGCGAAAGAGGCGATCAAAGACAAGCTGGGGATCGCTCTCCCTTGGTAGCGGTTTCCCTTTCTGGTCGTAGGATATATAGCTGCACCCAACCTGATTCACAAAGATTCCCTCGGTAGTGAGCTCCAGCGAGCGATGCGTCGTTTCATTTCCGATCTTGTCCGCAATAATCTGGTCCACAGAAGCAGACTTACGGTTGTTATGATGCCCGGAAAGGAAGCGACGAGTCGAGTTACTGTGAGAGGAGAACCCGAAGTCCCCCATGTTGTCCAGGATCAGAAGGTCATCCCGATGCCGGGAAAACGGCTTCATCAAAGGAGACATCCGGAAATCATTTTCCGTGCCTCCATTGATATTCCAGGAGGGCGGATGCACCCCGTTGGGCTTGAAGAGGGTGACAAAGCGAACAGGGGAAGCACTCCCTTCCTCTCCACGAACTCCCGGTGCCCCATGAGACTTCATGATATTCAGCAGTGGCAGAGGAACAAGAGCTCCTGCCGCTCCTCTCAGGAACGTTCGCCTCCCAATCTTCCACGAAGTGCTCATTGCTTTTCCTGCTTCTCGATAATCGTCTCCCGGAAGGAGGAACTCATTACGATTTCAGTGAAGAGATCTTTCCACGTTCCGTTGTGCTCAACAATCTTTTCCGCGATCTGATCGATCACGGGATAGTCGTTCCGCGTCATTTTTCTGCAGAGCGCGTAGGAAAGCGTGCGCTCCACCGCGTTCCGAACAATTCGGCCACGCTGCGAATTCATAAAGATCGTTTTCAGTCCGGCATAATCCGTAAAGGTCTCTCCACTGGGTAATTTTCCTGAAGTATCGATGACGCTCCCCGCTGAAGTCCCCTTCTTCCCATCCCTCTTGATAAAACGCCCATTAGTATCGTAGCCATCAAGAGAAAACCCGATGGGATCAATTTTTTCATGACAACGAGCGCAGCTGACATCGCTACGATGCCTCTCAAATCGCTCACGGAAAGTGAGCTTCTCCCCGCGCGGGGCGGGCTTGACCGGAGGGATATCAGCGGGAGGCTCTCCCAGCCGCTCCCCAAGCACCCTGCGAAGAAGCCATGTCCCGCGCTGGATCGGACCCCGGTTCATCGTGAGAATGCCGGGCATGGTGAGGATTCCTCCCCTCCAGCTGGCTTTTTCCAGAGTGAACCGCTCGAAGGGCGTCGTCTGCCGCTCAATGCCCTTGGGAGTCGGATGAAGCTTCATCCGGCCGCGATCGTCTCCATAAAAGCCTGATACCCCGGTGTTAATGAAGGTTGTTTTTGAATCAATCAACTCCATCACCGGACGGTTCTCCGTGAAGAGATAATTCAGAAATAGAACAGGCTGTGTCCGGAGAGAATGGTGCGCGATGGGGTTGGTAATCAGTGCGTCGAGATTCGCAATGCCCAGCCATTGTACCCCAAAACTTTCGGAAAGACTACGCGCAGAAGGAGACTTAAGCATCCTCTCCACCTGATCCCGGAGAGCTTCTGAACTCGACAGCTCACCATTCTGCGCCAAGAGCATGAGCTCGTCATCTGGCCGGTCTTCCCAGAGGAAGTAGGAAAGTCGCTCTGCCAGTTCGTAGCTGTCGACGGGTTGCCGGCCCCCGGCCTTTACCGGCATCAGCATCCCTCGGTAGAGAAACTCGGGCGATAGCAGGACCGCTTTAAGCTCAAACTTAAGGATCGCCACGAGGCTCCGTCCAGAATGCCCCCTGATAGCTTCGAGCGCTTCCTGAAGACGCGAATCGGGCACATGGCGGCGAAAAGCACGGGGGAGGAAATAGCGCACCAGAGCTTCTGCCTGCTTTTCAGAAAAGTCCTCCAGATTCCATTCATCCGAAAGTTCTCCTCCAATCAAAGCCTTGAGCCCTGCTCGTTGCTTGGGCGCAAACAGCTTCTCGAGAGCGGCCTCGGTGAGAAACGCATATTGCTCCCACAGAGCGGACGAAAGCGGGGCTCCATGGGTATCGTTAACGAATCCGCTGTCACCTGGCGGATCTTTCGGAAGCAGCTTGAGAACCAGCGATTGCTCTCCGGCCACCGTCTGCTGCGCCTCGGCAACCACAACCTCAAGATCAAAACCGAACAACGACCTCAAGCTGTTCCGATACTCCGGACCCGAAAGCCGCCTCGGCTTGAACACCCCGGGACGAGATTCTACCGGCGCGGAAAGCCTGAGCTCGTACCACTCCGCGATTTTCTTTTTTGCTTCGGGCGTCAACTGAGGGTGATCCTCAGGCGGCATCTCCCCAGCCTCCACGACTTCTACAACCGTTTCCCAGAGCTCAAACCGAGCATCGGCATCGGCATCGGTCCTGATTTTTGTGAAGTCAACTCTACCCTTTACCGTTTCGCCTCCGTGACATTTGAGGCACGAGCCCTCAAGTATCGGACGAATATCCTCTTCGAATGCCACCTCCGCGCTCATTCGCGAAGCGCTGAGGACCATGAGGCACGTGGTAATACGCACAACGGAAGAGCCCACGCTTCTGACCATGAATCTAATATTAAGACTCAAGATCGACAGCGACCCTCTCCCAAGATCTTTCCATGTCGCGTATCCTGCTCCAAAAATACTATTTCACCTTGAGCAGCTTACTGATCACTTCCACCACTTTAGCTTTGCCATAATTGTGGCCCTCAACTGCGGCTACCAGCTTCCCATTCTTATCTCTCGCCACGATGCCGTGACTCGCCAACTTCGCGTTCTTGATATCTTCCTTGCTATTCCCTTCTCCAACCTTGCAGGCGGAAATCTCAACGTTCTTGCCATGCTGTTTGCTCTGGTCATTCACGATGACCGTAATTTTATCACAAAGCACTCATCCGTCGAAATAGTAGTAGATCAGGGAAGGTTTTTTCTCCTCGGCCAGAGCCGGAGCTACAAAGCCCAGCGGCAGAAGAAAAACGAGCAGTGTTACTCTGAATAAATTCATGGAGCGCATTGTAGCGAGCGCAGCAAAATGAGCTAGTCCTCTTTTCATAGGGCATAAACCGCAACGTGGAGGCTTGAACAGAGTTTCTTCAGCTGATTCAGAAAGAACTCCTCAGCCTACCCCTCCCTCAATCTGGCAGGCAATTTCCCGCTCGAGCATGGAGGCCAAATCCCCATAACCCCCTCGCAGTAGCCGCTCCGAGCATGACGTTGCCTGCGACACAGCCTCGTGTAACCATCACTCGTGCTCCCCGAGATCAACAGTTACCTGCACCAGATCAGAACGACACCTCTCGTTGAGGTATCTCTCGATGGCAACAAACCCGGCATCTGGTGCAAGCTGGAGTATCTCAATCCCAGTGGTTCTACAAAGGATCGGATCGCCCGTCATATTCTCGAGAAGGCATGGCGAAAAGGTCATATCCGCCCAGGCGACACCGTGGCAGAGGCCTCGAGTGGATCAACTAGTATTGCATTCGCCCTCGCCTGCAGCCAGATGGGACTTCAGTTCGTTGCCTTTATTCCCGATAGTGCCACCTCTGAACGTGAACTGATCATCAAGGCCTACGGTGGCGAGGTGAAGAGAATTAGCGGAGGGATGCCGGAAGTGCTCCGTATTGCACGGGAGACAAGCGAAGATAGGGGTTGGTTTCTTGGACGGCAGTTCTCCAACGCAGACAATACCGAGGCTCACCGCCTCAATACCGGACCCGAAATTCTCGAGCAGATTCCCGGAGGAACCGTTGACGCGATTGTATCGGGGGTCGGCACGGGCGGCACCCTTCGTGGTATTTACGAGGCATTTTCGAGTGCGGGGTGCGCAGTCACAGCACACGCAGCAATTCCGCGGGACGTTGCTCTTTTCGGATCAAACGTTGAATGCTGCAGCCTCCGATTCAGTAGTGACGTACCCGGGGTTGCCGATGGGCTAAGCGAGATTTATGAGGAATGGCAATGTGATGATTTGCGGGAATGGGAAATATCCGGTCAGGACTGCCTTGACCTGACCCGGCAGCTATGGGCACTCGGTTTTCCGGTCGGTCCCAGCTCTGGATTAAATTTTGCAGCAGCTCTCCAAGCCCTCGATCACCTCGGACCCGACGCCGTTGTGGCTACCGTCTTTCCAGACCGGATGGAGCGTTATTTCTCTCACAAGGTCTTCGAGGAGATTCGTAGCCATTCCTGATCACTCGGAAGCTCCGCTTGTAACCAGAGCAGAAGCGAAGTAGGATTCCCAGCAGTCCAATGCGTATCGCGGACCGTTACATCGGCTGGCAGGTTCTCTATGGCACGATCTTCGGGGTCTCCCTGCTCACCGTGGTTCTCGTGCTTGGACAGCTTTTTCGGAAGATCCGACCGCTCCTCGTGGAGCAGGCCGCTCCTCTTGAACTCATGGGGCAGTTTATTCTCCTGATCATCCCGTTTACCCTGATGTTCACCCTCCCATGGGGTTTCCTAGCCTCGACTCTTCTCAGTTTTGGACGTCTCTCCAGTCACAACGAACTCCTTAGCCTCAGAATGGCGGGCCTCAGCCTGACCCGGCTCGCTTTGCCTGTCCTTCTCGTCGCAGCATGCCTTTCCGGACTGTGCTGGTGGCTCACCGGAACGGCTGCTCCCCGAGCAAAGGATGCCTCACGCAACCTCCTCTACGAAGCCGTCCGAAAGGACCCTCGTAACTTAATTAAACCACGAGTCGTAATTTCTCGGTTCCCAAGCCAGAGAGTCTATGCCGAAGCCGAAGACGAAACCGGACTCCTCCGAGGGCTTCACATCTATAAGTTCTCAGGGCAGGGACGGGACGCAAATCTGGAAGCCTATATGTTTGCTGAGGAAGTGGATCTTTATGTCAATGAAGAGGAGAAGCAACTACGGCTCAAGCTCTCCAACCCCTTTATAGAGATCTCGATGAACAAGGATACGGTTTCACCAATCCCCATCAGAGCGACGGAAATGGAACCTGTCCTGATTGACTTTTCCGCCACCAACAAAAAGAGGAATAAACCATCGGACATCACCAACGACGACGCTCCAATTCGTATCTTGCAATCTCAGGAGCGTGAGGAGCTCTCCCGCAAGGAACTCTCAGGAGAGATCGCTCCCCAATCGGCGGGCCTTCCTGCTGGAACAACTTTCCCGTCGGGTCTCGAAGAGAGTCAGGAACTACCTCCCGAAACTCTTACCCCCAGAAGGGCCGAGGAACTTGAGAGCATAATTGCCCGGGAAAAGCGATTCCAGGAGGAGCTTAATATCGAAATTCATAAACGTCGGTCGATCTCGATGGCTTGCCTTTCATTTGCCATGATTGGCATTCCCCTTGGAATTTCCGCCCGCCGCCGCGAAACATCCAATGGCCTCCTGATCAGCCTCTTTGTAGCTGCGGCCTATTTTGGTCTTTTGATTTTTGCTCAGCAGATTGAAGACGCACCTTTGCCTTTAGTGCTCACCATTCTCTGGCTTCCCAATGCCCTCTGCTTCATTGTTGGGATATGGCTCTTTCGACGTGCCAGCTTCCGCTGATTCTTACTTACCGAAATACCAATGCCTAAGCTTTCCCTGCAGAATCTCCTCCGGCGTGCCCGCTACACGCGGAAGAGAACCAGCGAGGAGAGCAGGCGGCTTGACCCCCTGCCAATTCGCGGCCCTTTAAGGCGATACAACTCAGCGAAATTCACGCAGGACTTTCGCGCTGCGATCAATGTAGCCCTTCTCGCCCTGCCACAGGGTATGGCCTATGCAGCGATTGCGGAACTTCCTATCGCCTACGGGATCGCATGCTCTGCCGTTGCTGCGATTGTAGCGCCATTTTTCTCCGGTTCACGGCACACCATTCTAGGTCCAACAAATGCGACCGCCTTCATGATCTTCTCCTTCTTTCTCATTCCGGGAATGACTTCCTCGAAAGGAGAGATGATCGCGTTGATGCCCCTTCTCTGCCTCATGGTCGGTGCATTCTGCATCGTCGGCGCAATCCTGAGAGTCGCAGACCTCCTCCAATTTGTTAGCAGGAGCGTTCTGGTCGGATATATCGCAGGAGCTGCCACGCTGATCATTGCCAACCAGTTCAAGCATATTCTCGGGATCACCGAACTGATGGAGGGCGGAGGCACCACGTTTGTCACTATTCTGCTGAAACTACTGAGTAACCTTTCCTCACTACAGTGGCAGCCTCTTATACTCGGAGCAGGCACTCTCCTTTGTTATCTGGTGCTTCAATCCCGCTTCAGACGCATCCCGGTTTTCGCCGTAACTCTCGTTCTGTTTTCATTTCTTGCCTGGATTCTTGGAGAGAAGACCAGCCTCGGCTTCGCAGAGGTGTCAAAATTTGAGGCCTTTTCCTTTCAGGACCTCGCCCCGGAATTTGCCATTTTTGCCCAGCCAGGACTTCTCGACAAGGTCGCCCAGCTCTCCACCATTGCATTCGCCATTGCCTTCCTGGCGTCCTTGGAGAACACCGTGATGTCAAAATCACTGGCTTCCCGCACCGGGGACCGCCCTGATGTGAATCAGGATATGTTATCCGTGGGCGCAGCAAACATCGCAGCCGGTATCTTTGCCGGCATGCCGGCATCGGGCTCCCTCACCCGCTCTGCTCTCAACTACGAATCAGGAGCGCGGACTCGCCTTGCCTCCCTCTTCTGCGGAATCCTCTGCCTCGCTGGCATCTTCCTGCTCGCAACCTTCCCTCTCGTGCAGCACATTCCCCGGGCTTGTCTTGCGGGACTCGTCATCGCTGTTGCCGGATCTCTGATTTCCCCGCGTGTCATTCGGATTTGCCTGAGATCCACCCGCGATGACGCCCTCGTTCTTATTGTCAGCTTTGTCGCGGCCCTGTTCGCGCCACTACACACGGCCATCTTTATTGGAATCGCACTGTCCATCTCACTGTTTCTACGAAAGGCCTCCCGCCCTTACCTCGTGGAATATGAAGTGAACGACGAAGGCGATCTCAGGGAGCTTGGAGAAAAACGGAAGCGGCCCAATCCATCCATTTCAATCGTTCACGTGGAAGGCGACCTCTTTTTTGGCGCTGCGGAACTTTTTCGAAACCAGATTCAGCGCACCTTCGTTGACGAAAACCTGAAGGTGATCATTCTACGACTAAAGAATGCCCGTCATCTGGACGCCACGAGTGTTCTTGCTCTTGAAGACCTTATCCGCTCAGCACGAAAAGAGGGCAGGCATATCATCATATCAGGTGCCTCTCGCGAGGTGTACCGCGTTTTGAAATTCTCAGGCGTTCTTGAGGTTCTGCAGGAAGGTTGCGACCGTTCCAGAGGAGAGAGCAACCTCTACCTTTTCATGCCAAGCAACCCCAATATTTCTACTCGTGATGCCCTGAAGAGGGCTCAGCAGATTCTAGGCACCGACAAGGCTGATATCAAAATTTTCTACGATCCCGAAAAAGGGAGCTGATACAGTAATAACGGCTCTCTACAGCAGGAAGAAGAGCTCAACCTACGCGGTAAACGATTCGCGCCTTGGTCGTATCGTAAGGTGACATCTCCATTTTTACCTTGTCGCCTACCACCAGCCTTATGAAACGCTTTCGCATTTTACCCGATATGTGGGCAAGAACCTCGTGATCACTCGCCAACTTGACCTTGAACATCGTACCAGCGAGAACCGATGAAATTGTTCCTTCCACCTCGACAGCCTTGTCCTCTCCATCCGCGCCCTTCTTAGGCCCGCTGTAATCTGTGCGGCGCCTCCGGCGGCCGCCTCTGCCTCTCCGTCTTCTTGGTGGTCCTCCGATAACTTAAAATTGAATTGAGCGAAGCAACTTACGCAGCTGCGCGGCTCCATCATTAGCGATATTCTCCTTCCCGCAATCGAAATCTGTGCTCAAAGGCCCTTATTTAAGGTCTTGGGGCATCCCGCAATCGTTCATTGCCACCAAGGATTAGCGTTGACATGAACTGGCCTCGCTCCTAGCTTTCCGCCCCTTTCCCGAACCGGCTAAGCCTCTACAACGCCTGAAATGAAGACCTTTTCTGCAAAAGCCACTGAAGTTGATCGCAAGTGGTATGTTATCGACGCAGCCGACCAGATCCTTGGCAAGGTCGCAGTAGAAGCTGCCCGCCTTCTCAGAGGGAAGCACAAGCCGATCTTCACCCCCCATGTTGATACAGGAGATCACGTGGTAATCATCAACGCAGAGAAGGTTCGCTTGAGTGGCAACAAGGAAACAGAGAAAATTTACACCAGCTACTCTGGATACGTTGGCGGTCAAAAGGTGGAAACACCGAAGAAAGTTCGAGCTCGGAGACCTGAGCTGCTCGTCGAGCGCGCAATCCGAGGCATGGTTCCTCACACTCGTCTTGGGAGAGCGCAGTTGCGGAAATTAAGAGTTTACGCAGGTGCTGAACACGAGCAGGAGGCTCAGAAGCCTGAGCCCTACACAATCTAATCACCCACCGGAAGCGAATACCCTTTTCCAAAATGCCTGCTACTGAAAATACCTACACTGCCACTGGTCGAAGAAAGACTGCTGTTGCCCGGATCTGGATGACAGAAGGCACTGGAAGAATAATCATCAACAATCGATCGTTCGAAGAGTATCTCCCAACAATCCCTCTTCAGAACGAAGTTCTAGCCCCTTTCCAGACTACAAATCTGGTCAACAAGTATGACCTCAAGGTAGTAGTTCAGGGCAGCGGAATACCAGGACAGGCTGATGCCATCAAACTTGCAGTGGCCAGAGCGCTCACGGAAATGGATTCCGAATTGCGCGGAAGCCTCAAGGCTGCAGGCCACCTCAGGCGTGACCCACGCGCCAAGGAACGAAAGAAAGCTGGTCAGCCCGGCGCTCGGAAGCGCTTTCAGTTCTCCAAGCGATAGAGCATTCGAAGCCTCAGAGATCCAAGCCGCTCGTCTACAGACCTGCGGCTTTTTTCTTTTTTTGTTTAGCCTCTCATCTCGGTTTCGCCTTGAATCTGGGAGGTGAGATTACTCTCTTGGAATGTTAATGGAATCCGGGCTGCGCTCGGCAAAGGAGCAGCCGAGTCCCTCCTTGAGGTAAACCCGGATGTTTTCTGCCTGCAGGAGACCAAGGCCCGCCCTGAACAGGTGGAGCTTCCCCTTGAGCTGGGAGGCTACCGCAACTACTGGAACTCTGCCGAAAAGAAAGGGTATTCAGGCACTGCGATCTTCTCGAAAGAAGAGCCCTTGGATGTCTTAATGGGTATGGGCATGGATGAGCATGACAATGAGGGCCGTGTGATCTCTGCTGAGTATGCCGACTTCATGCTCGTCAATGTTTACACCCCTAATTCACAAAACGGACTACGCCGGCTGCCCTATCGGATGGAGTGGGACAAAGCCTTTCGCAACTATTTGAGGCATCTGGAAGACACCCGGGACAAACCGGTCATTTTCTGCGGGGACCTTAATGTGGCCCACCATGAAATTGATATTGCCCGTCCTGGCCAGAATCGCAGGTCAGCAGGATTTTCAGATGAGGAACGCGAAAGCTTCAGTGAGACTCTGGGATCAGGCTTTACCGATTCCTTTCGCCACCTGCACCCCGATACTGCAGAGGCCTATTCCTGGTGGTCTTACCGGGCACAGGCACGACAGAGGAATATCGGTTGGCGTATCGACTATGTCGGCATCTCGGACGCCCTCATCCCTCGCCTTGAATCAGCCTCTATCTATCCTGAGATTCACGGCTCTGACCATTGCCCGGTCGGCATTGTTTTCAAGTGACCCAAGGGAAGATGAACGCGATCCTCGAGCCGCTCTTTGCTCTTGCCCCCGGACCCAATTACAAGGGCAGGTCGTAGCTCCGACCCGAGACCCCATCTCTCCAGTTTACGAAAGCAGAATTCACCGTCGCGTATCCGCCCGGTGTAGGATAGTTGCCGGTGAAATACCAGTCACCACATGACTCCTGCAAGGAGTTGTGAAGGTTTCCGATAGTCTGGAAAATCACCTCAACCTCACCCTGCCATCCATTTTCTGGATATACCATCCGGCTGATCTCTGCGGAAATCTCTTCGGCCGTAAATGGCTCGTAAATCTTCTTAACGCAGTTCTGCATCTGATCCCAGGGCTTGCAGAGCTCTTCCAGACAGTCCTGGTGCACTTCCTCAATGAGCCCCTGACGCCCGTTGCGCTCTAGCAATCGAACAGCCGCTTGAAACGCGATGAACTTCCCCAGTTCCGACATATCAATCCCATAGCAATCCGGGTATCGAATCTGCGGAGCGGTCGAGCATATGACAATTTTCCTTGGATTCGTCCGACCAAGAATCTTGAGGATCGAAGTCTTGAGCGTTGTCCCTCGGACAATTGAATCGTCAAGGGCTACGAGGGCATCATCTTCTCCCACAACGCCGTAGGTGATATCGTATACGTGCGATACCAGCTGAGCCCGGCCCTTCTCCTGAGAAATAAAGGTCCGCATCTTGATATCCTTGTGCGCAATCTTTTCCCCCCTCGGCCAGTTGTCCATGATGTGATGGTTGAGCAAGTCTTCATCCAGATCTCCGGAGCGGGCGGCTTCCAGAATGTTTGCTCTCACCCGATCCCGGCGATACTGGCGGAGACCATCCATTAGGCCATACCAGGCTGTTTCCGCGGTATTAGGAATAAAGGTAATGACAGCCGCACCGAAATCTCCATCGATGGATTCCACCACCTGTTCAGTCAAGGCTGCGCCCATCGCCTTGCGCTCCTGATAGATAGCAGGGTCATTTCCTCTCGAAAAATAAATGCGTTCGAACGAGCAGTGTCGCTTCTCCGCGGGAGGAGCAAACCGCTCTTCGCTCATTGTCCCGTCTCTCTTGATGGTCGCTACCACCCCCGGCTCGAGCTCCTCCACTTCCTGCTGCGAGGCCTCGAAAACGGTCATTAAGGGAACGCGCTCCGAGGCATAGGCAACCACTTCATCCGTTACCAACCGATGACATGGTCGGATTCCATGCGGATCGCGCATGACAAACACATCTCCATTTCCGATCACCCCGCAGATCGCATACCCTCCATCCCAGCCCCCGGCAGACTCAGTGACTATTCTACTAACATCCAATTCATCCGAGATCCGCTGCGGTATCTCTTTTCCGGGAACTCCGTCGTCGCGCAACCGGCGGTAAATATCTGAGTGAGCTTCATCAAGATGAAACCCAACCTCTTCCTGGACGGTCTGGGTGTCCGTTCCGAATACCGGGTGCTGCCCCCGCTCAATTAATTGCTCATTGAGAGCCCTGGCGTTGGTCATGTTAAAGTTCCCCATGACCATTAGGGTTCGCGTGGGCCAGTTGCTCCGGCGTAGGTAGGGATGGCAGGAACCAGAATCAAATTCACCAGAAGTTCCGTAACGAAGGTGCCCGATGAGGACTTCTCCGGCAAAATCGAATCTTTGCTTCAAGGCATCGGGATCATTCAATTCCAGCTCGCCCTTTCGGGCGAGTTGATTGACCTGCTTGAGCTCAAGCTGAAACAGATTTGCAAGTGAATCACGAGAAGAGTCGCGACGACGAAAGATGTAGGGCTGCCCCTTCGGCATATCGAGCTTAGCGCAGCCAATCCCCACTCCGTCGTGCCCCCGGTTATGCTGCTTTTCCATGAGCAGGAATAACTTACGAAACCCCCAGAGAGCATCCCCGTAACGGTCCTGAAAATAGGCCAAAGGCTTGCGTAGGCGTACCACCGCAATCCCGCATTCATGATTCAGGTGATCGCTCATCCAGAACTTATTGCTTGGAACTCACCCGAATTCCCGGGGTCTCATCAACTACCCCAAGAATAGTTCCACCCGGACCAGCCTCAACTGCGGCACCAACCTCAGACTCATCCACTATGACTACCCAGCCAAAACCCATGTTGAACGTATGCCAGCAGCTGGTCTCATCGACAAAGCTCAGGAGCTTCTGCACTGCTGCATTTTGCCATTCTGGAACCAAAAGGGAGGAACCGTATCCCTGCCCCGACAGCAACCTCTCCAGATTCTCCGGAAGTCCTCCGCCCGTGATATGCGCCATCGCTCTGGCTCGAACACCCTTCCCCTTCAAGTCACTCGTCACATCATGGTAGAGCCTTGTGGGAGGAAGAAGAGACTCAACCTCATCTCGCGAGAATTCCGCACTATTTTCGGCAAGGACTCGCCGAACAAGACTCCAGCCATTTGCGTGGATTCCGTCTGACTCATATCCTACCAGCACATCGCCAGGAGCGATCGTCCCTGCGTCCAGCATTTCGTCTTTTTCCACACAACCGACACAAAATCCAGAAAGCTCAACAACACCCTCGGGAACAAGTCCGGGCATTTCCGCAGTTTCCCCACCGGCGAGAATACATCCACACTCCTCTAGGTAATCCGCCATCCCTGCAACCAGTCGCGTGATGCGGTTCTCATCGAGTTGTGCTATCCCGATATAATCGAGGAACATAAGCGGATCTCCTCCTGTCGTCAGGATATCGTTGACGCTCATGGCAACAAGATCCTTACCTGCATCCTCGACCCGGTCATACTCCAGCTGGACCTCGAGCTTTGTTCCCACTCCGTCACACCCGGTAACAATCACCGGGTTCCGGTAGTCCTCGAGATCAAGCGCGGCGGCAAACAGTCCGTATCCCCCCATCAACTGCCGCTGCCTCTGGGTCCGCTGAACGTGGGTGCGAATATCACCGACCAGGGCCGCCGCCTTCACCGTATCAACGCCTGCCTCTGTGTAGGTCAGCTTGTCGGCCATTCGATGGTTTTTTAACAGGCCAACGCTTGACCGCAAGCCCAACATCACCAGCCCCCGGCACACACACCTTTATCTCGATGTCGGCCTATGATCTCCCGAATTTACGCTCCAGTTCCGAGAGGGCAAACTCGACTAAAATCGGCCGCCCTCCAGGAGTGATGTAGGGTTGGTCGCATTCGAAAAGCTGTTTCAGCAGAGCTTTCCCCTCATTTTCGCTGCAACGGCCTCCTTTCGCCCCCGCCCTTGCCAGTTTCGCGGCAAACTTCTCGGCAGCTAGCTCACGGCTGCTTTTCCCCTCAGCGCTGTGAACAAGTTCATCAACAATATCGAGGAGCAGGGCTCTGGGCTCCACCTTAATCAGGGCCGAGGGAATACCGCGAAGCTGCACCGTCCCAGCGCCAAAGGGTTCCAGCTCCATCCCTGCCAACCTGAAGTTATCCACATTTCTAAGAACCACATCAAGATCCCGGGATTCCAGATCAATGAGCAACGGCACCAGCAAACCCTGAGATTCAGCTTCTCCCTTCTCCATAACCCTCAAAATAGTTTCAAATAAAATCCTCTCACGCGCAGCTTCACCCTCGAGAAGCGCCAATCCGTCGCTTCCCTCGAGGATAAAATAGGAACCATGAAGCACTCCCATAACGTGAAACGAAAGGTCTTCGGATCCACCACTAGCTGCTACGAGTTCCGGTTGCACCTCCGCTGTCCAGGTTCTGGGACCTGATGACCCCGAGTCGCTCTCCCTGACGCGGATTGCGCCTCTGTCCGGATGGAGCTGCTCATCATTTTCACCTGCAACGGATTCAGTGTTCACTCTCCGTGGATAGGCCAACTCTGAGATCTCTCCCTCAACAACACTTTCCTTCACGACGGAGCTCACTGCTCCTGAAAGAGGCGCAGCGCCAGGCCCGCAGCTCGCTTTTCTATTAACGGCATCTCCGATAGCCTCCAGCAAAAGAGCCCGCAGGTCCCCTGGCCGGTGAAACCTCACCTCCCGCTTCGAGGGATGAACATTTACATCGACAAGCAAAGGGTCCATCTCCAGCCAAAGCCAGGCTGCTGGATGACGATCACCCGGAAGTGATCCACGGCAGGCTTCTGCAAGTGCCCGCCAGACCACCTGGTCTTCAACCGGTCGCCCATTCAGAAACAAATACTGACCCCTCCTGCTTTTTCGAGCAGCGTCCGGGGAGCCGAGGTATCCACTGACTGCCATACCAGGATATTCAAGGCGGCACACTTCCCGCAGGTTAGCGAGATTCTGTCGGCTGCCAAGGTCTGCGATACGAACTCTTCTGTCGTCAGTCGCAGGGACGTCAAAGGAGGTTTTCCCATCCTTTCGATATATGAACCGAGTTCCCGGACTTGAGAGCGCATGAAGCCTGACCTGGTAATCAACATGGGCTGCCTCAGTGGACTCACTTCGTAAGAATTTCCGGCGAGCCGGGATGTTATAAAACAGATCCCGGACTTCGACTGTCGTCCCCGGGGGGCACCCTGCTTCACACACGTCCTTGAGCTGTCCTCCCTCCACCATGATTGCTGTTCCAGAAACAGAATCCTGAATCCGGGTCATCAAACGGAACCGGGATACACTGGCAATCGAGGGGAGTGCCTCTCCTCGAAATCCAAGCGTCGTTATCGCATTAAGCCCTTCTTTCTCTCGGAGCTTGCTGGTTGCATGTCGCTCCAAACTCAAGACTGCGTCATCCCGCCCCATTCCACATCCGTCATCAGTCACTTTGATGAGAGCTATTCCCCCACGCTTGCTCTCGACCCGCAACTCATTCGATCCGGCATCGAGACTGTTTTCCACCAGCTCCTTCACCACACTGGCCGGACGCTCCACAACCTCCCCCGCAGCCACTTGGCTGGCAAGGGCATCGGGCATGACTCGGACATCTGGCATGCAATAAGCATAAAGGCTTTCAGCTCGCGCTCCGATTCAAATTCCGAGCTCCGTGAAAGCGGGAGATCCCACGGCCCGTGCGCAAAATAAATGAGCCTCTCGTTTAAGATCAGCCCTAGGTTTTTAAAATTTACTCTTTGTATCCTGAGGTTTAAACCAATCTTGCACATCGGTTCTTGTCAAATATTCCTCCTATCCGTCACAACCACAAAGAAGCGCTGACACATTTCTCAGCCCGCCCCCATCTTTTTCTGCCTGTTTAATGATTACCCTCACAGATATCGCCGTCCAGGAACTGAAGGCCCTTCTGATCGACAAAAAGGCTTCGGGTGACTCCGGCCTCAGGCTTGGTGTCCAACGGGGCGGATGTGCCGGTCTACAATATACCATGCAGGTATCCAGTAAGGCAGAGGGAGACGAGGTGATCGAACAAAGCGGGGTGCGGGTCTTTCTCGCTCAGGATAGCATCGAGCACCTCAGAGGGTGTCATATCGACTACTCGAGTGACCTTTCCGACGCTGGCTTCAAGATTGTAAACCCAAATGCTGCACGCTCATGTGGTTGCGGCACTTCTTTCGAAGCAAAAGAGGAAGGGGTTGAGCCCGACTACGATTCAAGTCTCGACGGAAGCAACTGCTCCTGAATGCCGCACACGATGACTTTCTGCCTTCCACTTCCAGGATCCTTCGCGGAGCTGATGGGGGCAGGTTTCTCCGTAGCCTCCCCTTTGTCGCGGCCAGACATCCTGCCTCGGCCCACCATTCATTTACCACACCGAATCGCAGCTCGAACTCGTCACCGCTGATGCCAAGGTCTCAGGAGTTGAAGACATTTATCAAACGCCGTCCACCCTGGTTCTGGTGGATGCTTGCTCAACTCCTTGCAGGTGCGTTTGCAGTCGCTAGCTGGAGCTTCTGTCTCTTTCTATTCAGTGTCCCCGAGCGCCCATGGAACTATGAAACCCTCCGGAAGCTTGGCAGAATCTCCCCGGTCCAATCCTATGATCCGATCGAGGCCCCGGAGGGCGCGAGTGCAGATCCTCAGTTACTTCTTTCGAAATTTTACTCTCTCTCCAGTGCTCAGTTGGCCGCTCACAACCTTCATTTCAAGCGGAACTACATCACAAACTTTACCAAGCCAGAGGTTGTTCACTACGTTGAGGGGACCTACCAGCTCACAGGCACTCGCCAACTCACGGAAGCAGACTTGTTTTACCCCGGAATGGCCTGCCGGCTCGAGGCCATCGTCCTGGCCGACGAACTGGCGGAACCAAGTCCCTATCCGGTGATCCTGGAGCTTCTCCTGCCGCTGGATACACCCGTAACTAATTCATTCTACCCCGTCGGCCACCAGCTCACTTTGAAATACCTCGAGCACAGGGCCCTCATCCTGCATGCCTCAAGAACTGGCACTGCTAAGGAACCTGAATTGTGCCTGACCGTAGTGCCCCTGGCCTTTGAGAATTATCAGGATCCCGATGGAAATCCTCTCCCACTCGCGCCACCTGATCCGCTCAGGGTCTCCGCACAATTCCCGGTTCTGACCGAAAACCAACCTCGATAAACCTTTTCGCGGAATCTCTGGAATTTACTCTGGCAAATAGCCAGATCCTTCACCGTCCTCTGAGACGGATTACCTCGGATGGCCCCACCACGAAGTTTTCGGTTCCTGCAGGATTCACCTTTTCACCCTCCTGCACCTGATACTCAAAAACCTTCAGCGGCTTCACTCCAGCCACCTGCGACATAAGGTAAACACGAACGGCTAGCGGTTCCTTTCCCTCTCCACCTGGCAGTTTACGTGCGGTAAATTGCACCTCATTTAATCCGTCTCTCGCACCGCCGATAACCACCTCCGAAGCCTTGGTATTCTGATACAGATGCCGGCTAACGCCATTCACCATCACTTTCACCTCACGCCCCGGACAGTAGACATATGTCTTGGCGATATATTTCACGGCCCCGCGAAGCACTATGGCTGGCTGCTCGATATTCCCCTTCGGCGAAAACTCTGGCCCCTCGAGATGGTCAAGCTTTCCTGCCTCAAGCTGTTTCCGTGCTTCTGGAATACTTGCGAGGTTCATGTAATCTGCCGAGTCATACTTCCAACGATTACCTTCTTTCGCAAACGAGAGAACCAAAAGATTGTTGGGCGGAGTTCCACCTACTTTAAAATCTACTGGCCCGAGGTAAATCATGTTGGCCGTGATTCCTTTTACTTTGACTGCCAGCAATTTCAGCGGCCGGTTATCAGGTGGGCTCGCAGGAAGGCTCGAGAGGGCAAAAGATATCGGCCGGCGCTCTGAATGAACCCTGTTGAGGATGGAGACCCGGCGATGAGAGGCTGTGTGGACCTGCCATTTCTCAATATCTCTCCTGATCACGGAGTCTCTCCAATGCTGGTATACTGCATCAAGATGCCGAACAAGGGCGGCATCGGCCTTCTGCGGAGCCGCCTGCAGCGTCCCGGCCATTCCGCTAACACCCAAACAGGCTAAAACCGTACGAATCATGACGTAAACTATGGACATCCTCGATCCTGAATGAAAAATAAATCCACCCGTTCTTCCCTTTTTCATGTGATCGACCAACTTGTCAAAGCTCCCGCAATCGGTGAGGCGCGCGAACAAGAGCTTCTGAAGAAGGCTCATTCTTTCATTTACTTTCACTCGCCGGAAAAGGACCTGGCTGCGCACTTCTTTTTCCCACCCGGACACGAACCACAGTCTGCAAGCGCGCCAGTCATCCTCTTCCTCCACGGAGGAATGTGGGATCTCTCCATGGCAACCCAGTTTGTTCCCCATGCACTTCACTTCGCGGCGCGGGGTGCCGTCTGCATGTGCGTCGAGTATCGGGTTGCGGGAGAGAACAACAGCAATAGCCCCGTCGACGCTCTCGAGGATACCGCCATGGCTATGGTTTTTCTTCGAAAGAACGCAGCTATCCTCGGTGTCGATCCAGAAAAGATTGTCCTAGGAGGGTCGGGCTCAGGAGCTCACCTCGCCCTTTGTTGTGCAACCCTTCCGGAAATTGGAAAAGAGCCCGGAACGCATTTCCGACCCTGTGCTCTTTTTCTGTTTAGTCCGGTTGTCAACACTACCCGTAAGGGGGTAGGCGGAGAGAGCTTCATTTCTGAAGAGGAAGCAAAACACTTCAGCCCCTCTGAATACGTGCCACAGGCAGGCCTTCCCCCATGCATGCTTTACCATGGCAAGAATGACCGGCTCATTCCTGTCGAGGTAGTGGCGAAATTTGCCAAGCGATACGGCAAGAAGAAGAACCGTTGCGAGCTGATCGAATTCGAAGGTGCTGGCCACACCTTTTATAATTACAACTCTCATCAGCAGAATTACGAGGTCACCCTGCGTTCAGCAGACGCGTTCCTGGTCAGCCTTGATATCCTCGAGCCCGATCCTCTCGCTAACGAACTTCAATGAGCCCCCTGCCGGGCGGCTCAAGACACGAATGGCCCATCTATTCTCGATCGAAACCCGGTGCCTTTGAATTCTACGGGCCACCCGAGACCACAGCCACGCCAGAGACGATTATTGGCAGCCTGTAACTCTAACGTTACCTCCGACCCACACCACCAGCTCAAAACGACTGTGAGGCAATGACGAGGGACAGGACTTGCACAAAGCCAGGTCCGTCTGTAGATTCCGCCCAACCGCAACCCGTTATGTTCAAGAAATCACTTCTCACCGCCGTTGCCATTATTGGGTCTTTCCTCACTGCCACCGGTCAGGATGACGCTGCGAAGCCGCCTAACCCTCTCGAGACGCCCTCTCCTAAGGGAGCCCGCGTTTACATTCAGGGAATCAAGGACGGGAGAACCTTCAAGGGACCCGTCACGATTCGTTTCGGACTCAAAGGAATGGGCGTGTGCCCTGCAGGGACCTACCTTCCTGATACAGGACATCATCATCTTCTGATCAACATGGATGCCTCTGAACTCGACAAGAAGTTGCCGATTCCTTCCATCGATGGAAAATGCCTTCATTACGGCAAAGGACAAACTCAGGTCACCCTCGACCTGCCAAAAGGCAAGCATACTCTCCAGCTCGCCTTCGCAAATTTTGCACACATCCTGCACAAGCCTGCGGTGATTTCGAAGAAGGTTACCATCACTGTAGAGTAGAAGTTTCCAGTGGCAGGATAATCCATTGAGAGATCGAATGCCCTCAAGCGAACTCTAAGTAGCGCAGAAAGAGTCTTCGCCGGTTTGAGCCCCGGCTAGGGGCTATGGGTGTCCACGCAGCCAAATGGTGTAGACGCTGACCAGGTGGTTGCTTCAGGGTTTTCTTCCTTTGAGCACAATTGCAGGATGCGCTTACGGGAGCTGAGTGCTACCCATGAGATAGCGATCGCATTCTCGCGCAGCTCCCCGCCCCTCGTTAATTGCCCACACGACGAGGCTTTGGCCGCGCCGCATATCTCCAGCAGCAAAAACACCTTCCACGTTGGTCGTGTATTTTTCGTGCTCAGCCTTGACGTTACTGCGCGCATCCGTTTCGAGACCAAACTGGTCTATGACCTCTTGCTCCGGGCCAACAAACCCCATCGCGAGGAGCACTAGCTGACTAGGCAGAACCCGTAGCGTTCCCTCCGTCTCGATTGGCGAAAATCGCCCGGCCTCATCTTTCTGCCAGGTGATGTCCACTACCTCGATACCCGAAACGTTACCATCGTCGTCCTTGATGAACCGCTTCGTCATGACGAGATACTTACGAGGTTCTTCACCCTGCAGGGCCTGTGCCTCCACCTGACCATAGTCGAGGGTGTAAACCTTGGGCCACTCGGGCCAGGGGTTGTCTGGTGCACGCTCCATGGGCGGCATCGGCATAATTTCGAGCTGGATGACACTTTTACACTTCTGGCGAAGACTAGTGCCAACACAATCTGTGCCTGTATCGCCCCCTCCAATGACAATCACATCTTTCCCTGTCGCATTGAGCTCTTCTGGATTCGTTCCATCGAAATCGTGATCAAGCTGATGACTGGTATTGGCAGTAAGGAAGTCCATGGCCATATGAACCCCCTTCGCCTCTCGATTGTCGATCGGCAGATCTCTCCCCTTAGTGGCTCCACAGCAGAGAACTGTGGCGTCGAAATCCTTGGCTAGTCGTTCCTTCGGCCAATCTGGGTCCTTCCCGATATCAACGCCCGTCACAAATTCTACTCCTTCCTCACGCATGAGATTGACCCGGCGGTCAACGACTTCCTTCTTATCAAGTTTCATGTTGGGGATCCCATACATGAGCAATCCTCCAATTCGATCAGCCCTCTCGAATACGGTGACCTGATGGCCCGCAAGGTTAAGCTGGTCCGCACAGGCAAGACCCGCGGGACCAGAGCCAACCACGGCAACCTTCCTGCCTGTCCGCTGGGCGGGGACCTGAGGCGTAAACCATCCCTCTTCCCAACCACGGTCAACGATAGAGCACTCTACATCCTTGATCGTTACGGGAGGCTCTATGTAGCCGAGCACACAGGAGCCTTCGCAGGGAGCCGGGCAAACACGCCCGGTAAATTCTGGGAAATTATTCGTTTTGCGCAACCGCTCAAGCGCTTCCTGCCAGCGATTACGATACACGAGATCATTAAACTCCGGGATGAGATTGTTGACCGGGCAACCGCTGGCCATACCAGAGATGAGAAGACCCGTATGGCAATATGGAGTCCCACAATCCATACAACGCGAACCTTGCTTCATCACTTTCTCGTCTGAGCGATGGGCATGAATTTCCTTCCAGTCCTTGATCCTCTCAAGCGGCGGACGATTGGGAATAGTTTCCCGTTCGGTGTCTAAGAATCCTGTTGCTTTTCCCATTACGTTAAACTGTGTCTGCTTGATGGGAGAGTAAGCCTTCCCGTGCTGGAGAATGACGCCAGTCACAGCGCCACGTTCACCTTATCTTGATATCTGGTTCAATTGCCAACCTTTGCGTTTTCTTCGAATGCCGCGAGAATGACAGCGTCTCCTTCGAGTCCACTTTCCTCCGCTCTCTTGATGGCATTGAGAACCCTCTCGTAATCGGCAGGGAGGACCTTGAAGAACTGAGGGACGATATTGCTCCAGTCATCCAAAAGCCTCTTTCCCTTCTCGCTTCCGGTAAGCTCTACATGCTTCTCAACCCGATCTTTAACCTCAGAAATCTCGCTGTCACCACACTCAATCAACGGGTAGAGATTGACCATTGCCCGGTTAAGCTTGGACTCAAAGTCCCGGTTCTCATCGTATACGTAGGCAACACCACCACTCATTCCTGCCGCGAAATTACGACCCGTTCCACCAAGGCAGACTACTGATCCACCAGTCATATACTCACAGGCATGGTCGCCTACGCCTTCTACCACCGCGTGCACCCCGCTATTACGGACACAGAAGCGCTCGCCTGCTACTCCCGCAATATTCGCCTCCCCGCTCGTTGCTCCGTAAAATGCCACATTCCCAATAATAATATTTTCTTCAGGAACGAAATCAGGATGTGAATTCCTCGGAGGGTAGACAATCACCTTGGTGCCGCAAAGACCCTTTCCTATGTAATCGTTAGCATCTCCTTCCAATTCAAGTCTCATTCCTTTCGGACAGAATGCACCGAAGCTCTGGCCTGCACTTCCCGTAAATTTGAGTTGGATAGTATCCTCGGGAAGTCCTTCGGCGCCGTAGCGCCGGCTGATCTCGGCACCAGTAATCGTGCCCACCACTCGGTTGGTATTGAGGATAGGAAGCTCAGCAGAAACCTTGGTGCCAGATTCCAAGGCTGGTCTGCAAAGCTCGAGCAACACCGTATTATCCAAAGCCCGGTCAAGCAGGTGATCCTGCTTCTTCGTACAGTATGCCTCTACCTGATCACCCACCTCCGGTTGATAAAGAATGTTCGAGTAATCAAGCCCCTTGGCTTTCCAGTGATCAATTGCCTGACGCATTTCTAGGCGGTCACACTGACCAACCATCTCATTAATCGTCCGGAAGCCGAGCTTGGCCATCAGCTCACGAATACCTTCAGCCACAAAGTTCATGAAGTTCACCACATTCTCTACTGCCCCGTTAAACTTTGCTCGAAGGCGCGGATCCTGCGTAGCCACTCCTACGGGACATGTGTTTTTGTGACAAACCCGCATCATGAGACAACCCAGAGTAACCAGCGGCGCGGTGGAGAATCCGTACTCTTCCGCCCCAAGGAGCGCCGCAATAACCACGTCCCGGGCAGTTTTAAGCTGCCCATCCGTCTCCAGAACCACCCGACTGCGCAGATCGTTAAGAAGCAGCGTCTGATGGGTCTCTGCCAGTCCAAGCTCCCATGGGCATCCGGCATGTTGAATGGAAGAACGAGGACTTGCCCCCGTGCCACCATCATGACCGGAAATAAGCACAACATCAGCCTTCGCCTTCACAACGCCTGCGGCAACTGTGCCCACCCCGATTTCCGAAACGAGTTTGACATTCACCCGCGCATTAACATTCGAATTCTTGAGGTCATGGATAAGTTCAGCCATATCCTCAATCGAATATATATCGTGATGAGGCGGTGGAGAAATCAGCCCCACTCCCGGCGTCGTCCCGCGAACTTTTGCAATCTGTGGAAGCACCTTGTGACCGGGCAATTCTCCTCCCTCCCCGGGCTTAGCGCCCTGCGAAATCTTAATCTGCAGTTCCTCGGCGTTGACCAGGTAATGGCTGTGGACGCCAAAACGCCCACTCGCGATTTGCTTGATGGCACTTTTCTTCGAGTCCCCGTTGGGTAGCGGTTCGAATCGAATCGGATCCTCTCCTCCCTCCCCTGTATTGGAGCGCCCTCCAACCCGGTTCATCGCTACAGCCAGAGCTTCGTGAGCCTCTTTGGAAATGGAGCCATAAGACATGGCGCCTGTTTTGAAGCGCTTTGCGATTTCCGAAGCAGGTTCGACCTCCTCCAGGGGAATTGCTTTAGCGGGGTCGAACTTGAATTCCATGAGCCCACGAAGGGTATAGAAATCCCGGGCCTGATTATCGATCAGTTCACTGTAGCTTGTGAAAAGATCATAATCTCCCAGCCGGGTAGCCTGCTGCAGAAGATGGATACTCTGGGGGTTAAAGAGATGGCGTTCCCCATCGGCCCTCCACTGGTAGAGCCCCCCAGCATCGAGGGCCTCGTTCTCAACTTCTCTGGGCTTGAACGCGTCGTCATGACGAATTTTTACCTCCTGAGAAATCACATCCAATCCAATGCCCTCTACTCTCGAAGCGGTACGACAAAAATATTTATCAATAACTTCTTTGTTAAGGCCGACACACTCAAAAATCTGAGCTCCCCGGTA